>CENY01078798.1_pt1 | contig 40681 bp, 44 predicted proteins | sample 356181 | NCBI WGS metagenome assembly CENY01 (sample SAMEA2619840, study PRJEB7988) | marine metagenome | isolation source: saline water (ENVO:00002010), including
CGGTGAGCGGCTCCAGCCCGCTCAGCAGCAGGCGCGGTTGCCCGTTCGGAATTTGTCTGGGCTCGCAGGCCACGACTGCCTCGCGTATGGCCGCAATGTGCTCCGGCGTCGTGCCGCAGCAGCCACCGAGGATATTCACCAGACCCGAGCGAGCGAACTCACCCAGCGCGTGGCTCATGGTGGCGGGGGTCTCGTCGTACTCACCGAAAGCGTTCGGCAAACCCGCGTTAGGGTGGGCGCTGATATACGTAGGCGCCGTCCGGCTCAGCGTCTCCACGTAGGGACGAAGCTGTTCGGCGCCCAGAGCACAATTCAGGCCCACGCTCAGCGGTTTGGCGTGGCGCACCGACTGCCAGAACGCTTCGCAGGTCTGTCCCGACAAGGTCCTGCCGCTGGCGTCGGTAATGGTTCCCGAAATCATCAACGGTGGCCGGTAGCCGAGTTCCCGCTCCAGCAGGTGCACGGCGTAGATGGCGGCCTTGGCATTCAATGTGTCGAATATGGTCTCGAGCAGGATGATGTCCGCTCCACCATCCAGTAGAGCCCGTGCGGCCGAGAGGTAGTTGTCGCTTAGCTCGGCGAACGTCACCGCACGAAAGCCGGGATCGTTCACGTCCGGGGACAGGCTGGCGGTGCGGTTTGTGGGTCCCAGCACACCCGCCACGAATCGCGGCGCGCCGTCCCGAGCAGCTGCATCCGCCGCGGCCCTGGCGATGCTGGCTGCGGCATGATTAATGTCCTGGGCACGCCCCGATAGCGCATAATCAGCCTGAGCGATGGCCGTGGCGGTAAACGAATTGGTCTTGATGATATCGGCGCCGGCGGCAAGGTAGCTGCGGTGAGCCTCGGCTACCACATCGGGTTGCGTCAGGCACAGCACGTCGTGATTGCCTTCCAGCGGAGATAGGTGCTCGGCAAACTCGCCGCCCCGGTAGTCTTCCTCTCCCAGCTTCAGGTTCTGTATCAGGCTGCCGTAGGCGCCGTCGAGAATCAGAATGCGCTGTGCGAGCAGGTTCGTCAGTTCGTCCCTGCGGGCTGGGTCGGGGGCCGATTTGGCCATGGGTGAGCGGCTCTCGGGCAATTACGGGCAGGTAAAGTTTAATGCCCCGCGCCTTGAGGGCAATTGAAGTTAAAGACAGTGCGCATGAGAGCCATTCATGTCGCTGTGAGGCGCTACCTGCTTTCACCTGCATTGCCGGCAAGCGGGCAATTGGTTAACATCGTTAATTCCTAGTAATTTAGTCGGGATTAGCGGAAGCCAAGATGATCGAGATCTCCGAGTCTGCCCAAGCCTATCTTTGCGAGCTTTTGGCGAAACAGGAACACCAAGACGTGGGGATTCGAGTGTTCGTTGCGCAGCCGGGCACGCCGCATGCGGAAACCTGCATCGCGTACTGCCAGCCTGGCGAGGAACAGGAAGGCGACATCCCGGTTCCTTACGAGGGCTTTACTGCCTGGTTCGAAGGCAGCAGCGTCTCCTATCTGGAAGACGCTCACGTTGATTACGCGGAAGACCGCATGGGAGGGCAGCTCACCATCAAGGCGCCCAACGCGAGGCTACCCCAGATAGGGCCCGATGCGACCTTGGAAGACCGCGTGAACTATGTGCTGTACAACGACGTCAATCCGGGTCTGGCCTCCCACGGGGGTATGGTGACCCTGGTGGAGATTCTGGAAGACAAGACCGCCGTTTTGGAGTTCGGAGGTGGTTGCCAAGGGTGCGCAGCGGTGGATATCACGCTCAAGAATGGCGTGGAGAAACAGCTGCTGGAGCAAGTGCCGGAACTTGCTGGAATCAAGGACTCCACGGACCACACTGTCACCGAGAACGCGTACTACCAGTAAGCGCTGACCAGCCAGTAGACGTTGGCGCCGGCTGGTTGGCTACGCCACCGTCTGTCCCTCTTTGTTACCGTTCTCGCGAGGCAATCGCTTGGGCAAATGCTCCTTCAGCGATTGAGCGATTTCCTTGAGTAAGTCGTCTGTTGTTTTCCAGTCAATGCAGGCATCCGTGATGGATACGCCATAGCGCAGTTCCCCACTCAGGCGCTGATTGCCTTCGTGCAGATTGCTCTCGATCATCAGCCCAATCAGGGACTGGTTGCCATTGCGGATCTGATCGGCCACGCAACGCGCAACGTCTGCCTGCCTGCTGTGATCCTTGTTGGAGTTGGCATGACTGCAGTCCACCATGATGTTGGCGCGCTGGCCGATCTGTTCCAGCGCCCGCTCGCATTGAGCAATGGATGCGGGTTCGTAGTTGGGCCCAGTGCTGCCGCCGCGCAGTACGATATGTGCGTTGGCATTGCCCGTGCTTTGGATGAGCGCCACCTGGCCAGTTGCGTTGATTCCCAGAAAGCGATGCGGGTTGGTCACTGATTCGAGGGCGTTAATGGCGACCTCCAGGGAGCCATCGGTGCCGTTCTTGAATCCCACCGCTGAGCTCAGACCTGACGCCAGCTCACGATGCGTCTGGGATTCGGTGGTGCGTGCGCCGATGGCAGACCAGGTAATGAGATCGTGCAGGTATTGAGGCGTGATGGGATCGAGGGCTTCAGTACTTACCGGCAGGCCGATTTCGGAAATGTCTAGGAGCAGCTTGCGTGCGATGGACAATCCCTCACCTACCTGAAAGGAGTCGTCTAGGTACGGATCGTTGATCAGACCTTTCCAGCCGACGGTAGTTCGAGGTTTTTCAAAGTAGGTGCGCATCACAATGAACAGGTGTGAGCGCAATTTCTGCGCGGTGTCCATGAGTCGCCGGGCGTAGTCCAGCGCTGCTTCGGGGTCGTGAATGGAGCAGGGCCCCACCACCACCAGCAGGCGGGGATCACGCCTGGCCAGTATCTCCGCCACGGTATGGCGAGAGCTGCGCACCAGTTCGCCTACGCGCCGCGAGGCGGGAAGGCGAGCCTTGAGCGCCGCAGGCGTAACCAGTACCTCCGGTGGCGCCACATTTACGTTTTCCAGTTCTGACATGTCACTCTCCAAATCGGCCTGTCCCCGAAACTAACAAGCCCAAAAAAAACCCCGCTGGCGCTGCCTTGCGGGGTTTCGTTCCGAGGCAGCGGGTTTGCACTACCTTGTTTGGTCAAACAGGCGTGCTATCGCATAAAAAAATAGTCCCAGGTCACCCAGCCGTTCACCTGGCTTTGGGCGCTGTACCAAGTCAATTGTGGTGCCGATACATTTCGCATGGCGCCAGGTTAACTCAATTCATCTCCCGATTGAAACTCGGCGAGGTGAAGCGCTTCCTGGTGGCCAAAGTTGGCGAAATAGACATCCACCCTTCCCGGTTCGGGATAGATGACGGAGGTGAATCGAGCATGGCGAGCTAACTGTGATTTCAATTACACTGCGCGGTCTGTGAAGGAGATGAATATGGCCCGTTTGTTCTCGCCGCTGCTGTATACGCTGGAAGACCTTCTTGAGCAGTCGGTGGTGATGATGGCGTGTATCGGCTGGGGTTGGCTGTCGGTGGTGGTCATGCTGCTCAGCCTGGGCGAAGGCCTCATCAAGTATTTCGGCGGCTAGCGACCATGTGGCTGAGCTCCCTCAAGCCCGATCAACGCAAAGCTCTGTTGGGTTTGGCGCACAACGTTGTGGTCTCCGACGGCCTGTTGGATCCGAACGAAGAAGGCATGCTCGATGAGTTCAAGCGCGAAATGGAGCTCAATCCAGACATCGATGCGGATTATCTGGAGCTCAGGGGCATCGAACACACCTTCGATACCCGGCGCTCGCGCATCGTCGCGCTGCTCAACCTGTTGTTGCTCAGCTACGTCGACGGCGCGTTCGAAATCGAGGAGGAGTGCTTGCTCAAAGAGGTGAGCAAGGTGTTCGGTGTGAGCGACGAGGAGTTTCTACTGCTGGATAATTGGGTCAGACGCCTGCGCGCCCTAGAAGAAGAGGCGAGGGGGCTACTGCGCGGCTAGCCGCAATGTATTCTCTAGTCATAAATCCTGTTCGATTCTCAATTGTTGTCATCCCGCCTAATGACCCGCCCGGGTTGGCATAGTGTCGCCTGCACGCCGTGTCCGTCGAATCTTGCTCCGAGTCGTCGAGCGCCGATGCTCGAGGAGAAGGCCGGTCTGGCAGCCTGTTTGAAGCTGGATGGTGAAAGTGTGACGGAAGACTCGGCCGGCTTCGCCGCCCATGCGGATGTCAGTCTGAGGACTTCCGGCCTTCCAGTAACACGCGCTTGGCCTCGTTGAGCTGCTGGGCGAGATAGTTGGAGCCGCCTCGGTCGGGGTGCAGCTTCTGGATCAGGCGCCGGTGCGCGGCAATGACTTCATTGACAGTGGGATTCGGCGATTCCAGACCGAGAATCTCTCGCGCGTCGGCGGGTGTCAGGGTCCCCGAACGTGCCTGGTTGTGCGCCTGCCCCTGGCCTTTTGCGCGTGCCCGGGCCTGGTAGAGGTTGCTCAGCCAGGGGATCCAGCGGATCAGGCCGACGCCTCTGCGCAGAAACGGTAATACGGCGGTACCTAATGCGGCCAACCAGTGCAGCCGGCCAGTGGCCGTCAGTACAGCAAGGCCTGCCAGCAGCACCACTGCTGCCAGCACGACGATGCCGCTAGGCCCGCGGCGCTTGCCAGAAAGCCACAGCAGACGGACCAACACTACGAAGGCCACCACCGAGAGCAGTGCTGCCAGGATGATCAAGACCAACCGAATGCCATCCCAGAACTGGTATCATAAGCCCGTCGCATACGGACCAATCATGCCATGCCAGTCATGTAATCCGTAGCGCGGAGTCTTATGGAAAGACCTGAAATCGAACGCTGGCTCGAACAGTTGCGGCTCGAGCACCGGGATCTAGACGAGGTGATTCACCACCTGATCCAAACCACCCACAACGACAGCATGCGAATCCAACGCTTGAAAAAGCGCAAGCTGAAACTTAAAGACATGATGACCAAGCTGGAAAGCCAACTCATTCCGGATCTGGATGCCTGATGGCCGACGATGAAACCACGCTGACAGTGGCCATCAGCTCTCGCGCCCTGTTCGATCTGGACGAAAGCAACGACTTGTACGAGCGCGAGGGGCTGGAGGCGTACCGGCGTTATCAGATCCAACACGAAGATGTGGTGCTGGAGCCCGGCGAAGCACTTTCCATGGTAAAAAAACTACTTAATATCAATGATTTACTAGGAAAACGAAGAGTCGAGATTATATTGCTGTCGCGCAACTCGGCCGACACAGGACTGCGTATTTTCAATTCCATCAAGGCCAACGAACTGGATATCACGCGAGCCGCGTTCTGCGGCGGAGAAAGCCCGTATCGTTACGTTCGGGCATTTGGTTGCAGCCTGTTCCTTTCCACCCACGCCGAGGACGTGGGTCACGCTCTGGAACACGGTGTTGCCGCGGCGACTCTGATCGGCACTCCTGCCGGTGAGCCCCGCAATCCGTCGGCCGATTTGCGGTTGGCGTTCGACGGGGACTCGGTGCTTTTCTCGGACGAAGCTGAGCAGGTGTATCAGTCTCAAGGGTTGGCTGCATTTAGCGAAAAAGAAGCGCAGGCAGCGGGGCGGCCCCTGGAAGGCGGCCCCTTCAAGCCGTTCCTGTCCGCGCTGCACGGATTGCAGCGAGAGTTCGGTGAGCAGCAGTGCCCGATTCGCACGGCCCTGGTCACCGCCCGCAGCGCCCCCGCCCACGAGCGGGTAATCCGCACCCTGCGTGCCTGGGACATCCGCCTGGACGAGTCGCTGTTTCTTGGTGGGATGGACAAGACAGAGTTTCTGCGTGCGTTCGGAGCCGACGTGTTTTTCGATGACCAGTCGCTGCATTGCGAGCGAGCAAAAGACCACGTGACAACCGGCCACGTTCCCCACGGGATCGCCAATCAGCGATAGTCGGTTATACTAAATCCCGTTTTAAAGCCTAACGGTTATTACTGGTGAAGCTTCAACAGCTCCGCTACATCTGGGAGGTCGCCCATCACGACCTCAACGTTTCGGCTACCGCACAGAGCCTGTTTACCTCCCAGCCCGGTATCAGCAAGCAGATTCGCCTGCTTGAGGACGAACTGGGGATTGAGATTTTCGCGCGCAGCGGTAAGCACCTCACGCACATTACGCCGGTAGGTGAATCCATCGTTCGAATGGCGGGGGACATCCTGCGTGAGGTAGAGACCATCAAGCAGGTTGCCCAGGAGTACAGTAACGAAAAATCCGGGTCGTTGTCCGTGGCCACCACGCACACCCAAGCACGCTACGCATTGCCACCTGTCATCGCTTCATTTCGCCAGTCGTATCCCGACGTGGCGCTGCATATGAATCAGGGGTCACCCACGCAGATCGCCGAGCTGGCCGCAACCGGCGCGGTGGATTTCGCCATCGCCACGGAAGGGTTGGAGCTTTTCGGCGATCTCATCATGATGCCGTGCTACCGCTGGAACCGATCCGTGGTGGTGCCGGAGGGACACCCGTTGATCGAGCAGTCCGAGCAGAGCGGCGGGCTGCAACTAGAAGACCTGGCGGAGCAGCCGTTGGTTACCTACGTGTTTGGATTCACCGGGCGCTCTAAGCTGGACGACGCGTTCAAATCATCCGGGCACACGCCCAATGTGGTGTTCACCGCCACCGATACGGACGTCATCAAAACCTATGTGCGGCTCGGGCTAGGAGTTGGGATCATTGCCACAATGGCGCTCGATCCGGCCATCGATGGGGACCTGGTGTGCATCGACGCATCGCATCTTTTCGAGCCTAGCGTGACTCACATCGGTTTTCGCCGCGGCACGTTCTTGAGGCGCTACATGTACGATTTCATCGAGCGGTTCGCACCGCACCTGGATCAGGCCAGCGTTGAGGCGGCAGTAGGATGCTCCACCGCGTCCGCGCGGGCAGCGTTGTTTGCCGACTTTGAGCTCCCGGAGCTCTAGATAAAATCCAGATCTGGATTGTTTTCCAGCAGCTCCTTGTCGGCGTCGCTCTGCCGGTGGTTGGACTGGAGCACTTCTTTGACGAATTTGAAGTACAAGGTGTAGATCGTCACCGCGCCGTTGTCGCGAACCACGAAAAACGGCGCCAGGTCGATGTTTAGATCTTTGGCTAGGCGCATGCCGGGGGAATTGGGATCGCGCTCATCGGCGGTAATTACCTCGTCTATGCGAGGCCAATGCCCACCATCTTTCAAGCGTTGCTCAACGTCTCTGCATTTCCTGCACGGTTCGCCACTGGCGAGAATCTTCTTCACCAGGGTGATATGCAAAACTCAGTCCACGATCTTTATGACGTTCTGGGCGTGCAGGCCGCATTCTTTCTGAGTGGACTCTTCCCACCACCAGCGCCCGGCGCGCTCATGTTCATGCGGCGCAATGGCGCGAGTACACGGCTCGCAGCCGATGGATACGAAGCCGCTGTCGTGCAGCTCGTTGTATGGTACGCCCTGAGTGCGGATGTAGGACCACACGTCGGCTGAACTCCAATCGGCGAGCGGATTGAACTTGATCAACGTGTGCTCGTCGGTGGAGAACGCCTGGTCTTCCTGTTCCTGGGGTACATTGGTGCGTGTCACACTCTGATCACGACGTTGCCCGGTAATCCAGGCATCCAACGTATCCAGTTTGCGGCGCAGCGGCTCGATCTTGCGGATGGCGCAGCACTCTGAGTGACCATCTTCATAGAAGCTGTACAGGCCCTTGTGACGCACCAGCTCTGATACCGCTTCGGGTTGGGGCATCAACAGCTCAAGGTCGAGGTTGTAGTGCTGGCGTACCGTTTCGAGGAATCGATAGGTTTGTGCGTGCAGGCGCCCCGTGTCCAGGCAGAACACGTCTACGGCAAGCCCCATCTGGTTGGCCATATCTAGGAGCACGACGTCTTCGGCGCCGCTGAAAGAGATTGCTATCTTCCCTTGCTCATAGCGCGACAGCGCGTCCTTGAGCACCTGCTGGGGAGTATGATTTACGGTCGCCTGGCGCGGATCCATTGCCCTGTCCAAGGAAAATTTCCTGCAGCCTAGCAGCGCCCTATGGGCAGAAAAAATAATCTCTTGGTATATGCTTACAACTCATATCGGGGTGAGGTTGCGGTGGACGTATTGTGTTTGGACCTGGAAGGCGTGCTGATTCCTGAGATCTGGCAAGGTGTGGCTGAGCGTACGGGAATTGAGGCGCTCACCAAAACCACCCGCGATATCCCCGTGTATGAAGATCTGATGCAGCTGCGTCTGAAGGTGCTGGCGGAACACAACATCTCCATGAGCCTCATCGAGTCGGTGATTGCCGAACTGGAGCCGCTGCCCGGCGCGCGCGAGTTTCTGGACTGGGCCCGACAACGCTACCAGGTGGCCATCATCTCCGACACCTTCTACCAGTTTGCGCTTCCTATGATGCGCAAGATCGGCAGCCCCATGTTGCTGTGCCACAAGCTGGAAGTGGTGGACGATCGAATCACCGGGTACTCGATCCGCCAGCCGGACCCAAAGCGCTGTGCCGTTCGAGCGTTCCAGACACTCAGCTACCGGGTATTGGCCGCGGGCGACTCATACAACGACGTGTCCATGCTCGATCAGGCGGAGGCGGGATTCTTCTATCGGGCGCCGGCTAACGTGGTGAGCGACTACCCGCAGTTCCCGAAAGCCGAGAATTACGAAGAGTTGCAGACACTGCTAGAGGGTTAACGGCCTACGCCACGAAAAAGGGCGCCAGGTGGCGCCCTTTTTGCTCAAATCGGCTATCAATCAGCCGAACTGGGCCTCCTCGGTGGAGCCGCTAAGCGCGGTTACCGAGCTTTGACCACCTTGAATTACCGTCGCGACCTGGTCGAAATAACCAGTGCCTACTTCCTGCTGGTGGCTCACGAAGGTGTATCCGCGATCGGCGGCGGCGAATTCCTCTTCCTGCAGTTCGACATAGGCCGACATCTGCCGCTCGGCATACCCCTGAGCCAGATTGAACATGTTGAACCACATGCTGTGAATGCCGGCCAGCGTGATGAACTGGTATTTGTAGCCCATGGCCGCCAACTCCTTTTGGAATTTGGCGATGGTGGCGTCGTCTAGATTGGCCTTCCAGTTGAAGGATGGAGAGCAGTTGTACGACAGCATCTGTTCCGGATATTCCTTCTTGATGGCTTCAGCAAAGCGCTTGGCTTCGTCCAGATTTGGCACCGCGGTCTCGCACCACAGAAGGTCAGCGTATGGGGCGTAGGCCAGGCCACGGGAAATGGCCTGATCCAGGCCGGCGTGTGTCTTGTAGAAGCCTTCCGGGGTGCGCTCACCGGTGATGAACTCCTTGTCCCACGGATCGATGTCAGACGTCACCATGTCTGCCGCATTGGCGTCGGTACGAGCCAGCAGAATGGTGGGGACGTCGCATACGTCGGCCGCCAGGCGCGCGGCGATCAGCTTCTGCACCGCTTCCTGGGTTGGCACCAGGACCTTGCCGCCCATGTGGCCGCATTTCTTCACCGAAGCCAGCTGATCTTCGAAGTGAACGCCGGCTGCGCCCGCCGAGATCATGGACTTCATCAGCTCGAAAGCATTGAGTACGCCGCCGAATCCGGCTTCCGCATCTGCGATGATGGGAGCGAAGTAGTCGATTCCGTCGTCCACGCCTTTTGACCACTGGATCTCATCAGCACGACGAAACGCATTGTTGATGCGATTGACCAGGGTGGGAACGGAGTTGACCGCGTAAAGCGACTGGTCGGGGTACATGGTTTCCGAGTCGTTGTTGTCTGCGGCAACCTGCCAGCCCGAGCAGTAGATGGCTTTAACTCCAGCCTTCACCTGCTGTACGGCTTGCCCGCCAGTCACGGCGCCCAGCGAGTTGATGAAGTCTTCCGTTTGCAGGTATTCCCAGAGTTTGTCGGCACCGTGCGCGGCCAACAGGCTACGGTGCGGGATGGTGCCGCGCAGATTGACCACGTCGGTGGCGGTGTAGCCGCGCTTTACGTCCCGCCAGCGGGGATTGCTGGCCCACTCTTTCTCCAGCTCGCCCACTTGCTCTGCGCGCGATTTGCGGGGGGTGAAATGAAGCGCCATGTTAGAAATCTCCTGATCGGTGCTGGGCGGAAAAAGGCGAATTGTATGCCCGGGTCAGGAGAAGAATAGCGAAATCATCACAAGTAATGCATTCCCGTTGGGAATGGGTTCGCCTTTTGGAGGATTGGGGCCCTGCGCCTGATCATCAGCGTGCGGGCCCGACTACAAGCGTAATAGCCGCAATTCCGGATCCGGCGCGCTGCGTTGCCACAGATACCCGAAACGCTCGTTGAGTCGGTTGGCCTGTGCGGGATCGTAGACGTTGCTCATGGCCTCGTACTCGCGAAAGTCGGGCATGAGCCAGTAGCCGTGGTTGTCCCAGGTGACATAGCTAGACGCATCGCTGCCCAGGTCATCGGGCACGCGACGAATTTCTATTTTGCTTTCCAATCGCCTGGCTAGCGCCAGCAGGCGGTGACCTCGGCTGACGATGAGGTCGCTCGAGTGAATCAGGATATTGAGCTGCGCGAGAGGCGCTCGACGCGCGAACTGAGACAGCGGATCCACCACATCGTCGCGATTGAACAGCAGGTGATCCAGGTACGGGCTGTAGATGTTGACGTCTCGCCGGGGCTCCACCATTACCGAGCGTAGCGCGCGCAGGCAGTCCCCTTCGCCATGGTGCTGGCGCAGCTCAGCCTTGTCTGATGCCGACGTGGCTTGCTGTTCGCGAACCGTCGGTTTGCCAGTTGCTTCTGGGGCCTCGAAAGGGATGGGTAAAGCAAGCTCCATGGCGAGATGGGGAATACCTGCCTCCATGAACTCCTCGCCTATGCTGAGGAAGCCGTGCTCCCGGTAAAACGGCTGTGCCGAGACCTGCGCGTGCAGGAATACCCAGGTGAGCGCCCTGGCTTTGCCCGCTTCCAGCGCCTTGGCCAACAGGCGTGATCCAATTCCACGGCGCCGCCATTGCGGCATGACCGCCATGCGACCGATCTGTCCGGATGGCAGCAGGCGCGCGCAGCCAATTGGCTGGCCTGCTCCATTGATGGCCAGCAGATGGTCGGCCACGGCATCCTGGCCATCCAGATCCAGGTGGGCTGGCACGCCTTGCTCTTCGGTGAATACCGCCTGACGGATCAGCGACAGTTCGTGCTGGTGGCTGTCCCACTCCACGACGGCCACGTGCACTTGCATGCCTGTCAAGGCTTGGATTTGGCCAGCAGCGCGGCCAGGCCGGTGTATTCGGCGGGGCGCAAATGTTGCAAGGCGGTTACCGCCGCATCGGGCAGTTGCAGTTCCTGCAGTATTTCCGAGAACAGGACCGCGTCGAGCTGGCGCCCTCGGGTTGCTGCCTTGAGTCGCTCGTAGGGTTCCGTCATGCCATGCTTGCGCATGACGGTCTGAACTGCTTCCGCCAGGACCTCCCAGCTTTGATCCAGGTCGCGGGCCATCACCTGATCGTTGATCTCCAGGCGCTGCATGCCGCGATTGGCCGCCTGATAGGCTAGCGCGCAGTGACCCAGGGCGGAACCGATGTTGCGCAGCACCGTAGAATCCGACAGATCGCGCTGCCAGCGCGACACCTGCAGTTTCGAGGCCATGTGCTCCAAAAGTGCGTTGGCTATGCCCAGATTGCCTTCTGAATTTTCAAAGTCGATGGGGTTCACTTTGTGCGGCATGGTGGAAGAGCCGGTTTCCCCCTCCACCTTGCGCTGCGAGAAGTAATCGATGGCGATGTAGCTCCACACGTCCCGCGCAAAATCCAGTAGCACCTGGTTGAAACGGATCAGCGCGTGAAACACCTCCGCCATATAGTCGTGAGGCTCGATCTGGGTGGTCATGGTATTGCACGTCAGTCCTAGAGAAGCGACGAACATCGCACTTTCCTCGGGCCAGTCAACGTCGGGATAGGCAACGGTGTGTGCGTTGAAGTTGCCAACGGCGCCGTTCATCTTGCCCAGCAACGTCACCTGCTTGAGCTGGTCGCGCTGGCGCTGCAGACGCGCGGCGAAGTTGCGTAACTCTTTGCCCAAGGTGGTAGGGGAAGCCGCCTGGCCGTGGGTTCGCGAAAGCATGGGGGTGTTCACGCTTTGGTCAGCCAGTTGGTCGATGCCGCCTATCACGTCGTCCATGAGGTCCAGGATTAGCTCCCTCGAGTCCTTGATCATGAGGCCGTATGAGAGATTGTTAATGTCCTCGGAGGTACAGGCGAAGTGCACGAACTCCCCGTGCTCTGCCAGCCCTGCAATGGCGGAGAGACGCTCTTTCACGAAGTACTCTACTGCCTTCACATCGTGATTGGTGGTGGCCTCGAAATCTTTGATGCGTTGGCCGTCGGTAAGCCCGAAGTCGTCGGCAATGGCCTGCAGCGCGGCGCCGGCCTCGGCATCCAGCGCGGGCAGTTCTGCAATCCGGGCGCAGCCCGCCAGGTGTTCAAACCAAGCGCATTCAACGCGGACCCGGTAGCGCATCAGGGCAAGCTCGCTGGTCAGTTCGGCCATTGCTTCCAGCTTGCTGCGGTAGCGGCCGTCCAGCGCGCTTAGATTGGTGAGCGGATGTGATGTCATGGCAGTACTCACGTTCAGTGGAGCAAGAGTTTGTTCTGCAGGTGCTGCAAGGCTAGCAGCACATCGCTGCGACGCAAAACGAGATGCCAGCGCCGCCCGCCCAATTGGTGCCACAACCAGGCGAAACGGATCCCGCCCAGCAGTAGCGCGCGTACTTCCGCCGCCACCGAGTCCTGCTGCAGTCTGCCGGCCTCGCCGGTGACCTGTACCCGCTTGCCGAGATGGGCGATGGTCTCCTCATACACGTGCCCCAATCCGAACACGGTGACATCGGGTGGCAACGCGTCGAGCAGGGTACTGAGTTCCTTGGTGACCGCTGCGTTGCGTCGCAGGCGACGTGACAGTTCTATCAGGTGCAGGATGTAGCGAGCGGTGTCAGGCGCAATGGCGACGTCGCTCAATGCATCGTGCAGCGTCGCCAGGCCCAGCGCGAAGTTGGCCGGATCACCGAATACTTCCGCGTGGCTCGAGGCGGTTTGAGTGGTAATGGCGGCCAGCACCGCGTGGTGTGCGACGTCGTGCACGGGTTGACCGGTGGCTGTGGCCTGCACCACGGCTGCCGCCTGCACTACACCCGCCAAGGCAAGCAGGCGATACTCGCTCGGCTCTAGATCAGCCACCGGCAACCTCTATCAGACCTCCGCCCAGACAAACTTCCGCCGAGTATAGGGCCACGTACTGGCCTGGCGTGACGGCACGCTGAGGTTCTTCAAATCGCACCAGGTAGGTGCCATCCGCACGGCGGCTCACGGTGCAGCCCCGATCGGCTTGGCGGTAGCGCACTTTGGCGGTGCAGTTCATGGGCAGTTGAGGCAATGGCTCGATCCAGTTCAGGTGGCTGGCTGCCAGCCAGCGGCTGGATAGACGCGCTTCGTCCTGAGTCACCACGAGCGTGTTGCTGGCCATCTGCTTGTCCGCCACATACCAGGGCGCCTCGCGCCGCCGACGCGTGCCGCCGATGCCCAGCCCATGACGCTGCCCGATGGTGTAATAGGCCAGGCCCTGATGCTCCCCCACGTACACGCCTTCGAGGTCGCGCATAGGACCGGGATCCCGTGGCAGGTAGCGTGCGAGAAAGTCGTCGAAGCGGCGCTCACCAATGAAGCAGATGCCAGTGCTGTCCTTGCGGCGGTGGTTGTGCAGTCCGGCCTGCTCGGCAATACGGCGCACTTCGGGTTTCTGCAGTTTGCCCAAGGGAAATAGACAGCGGGCTAGCGCTTCAGCTGGCACGGCCTGCAGGAAGTAACTCTGGTCCTTGTTGGTGTCCGTACCTTTTCGCAGTTGGAACGCCTTTTTCGCTCCGCCGCCGCGTACGTAGTGACCGGTGGCGATGTACTCGCCACCGAGTAAGGTTGCGTAATCCAGAAACTGCTTGAATTTGATTTCCCGATTGCACAACACATCCGGGTTGGGCGTGCGGCCGGCGGCATACTCATGCAGGAAGTACTCGAACACGTTGTCCCAGTATTCCGCCGCGAAGTTCGCCGTGTGCAGCTCGATACCCAACGTGTCGGCAACCCGCTGCGCGTCCGCCAGGTCTTCTTTGGCGGTGCAGTACTCGGTGCCGTCGTCCTCATCCCAGTTCTTCATGAACAGGCCGCTCACGGCGTAGCCCTGGTCGCGCAGCAGCAGGGCTGCCACGGAGGAGTCGACGCCTCCGGACATGCCGACGATGACCGATGTCTTGTTGGGTGCCACGGGGATAAACGGCCGCAATTTGTCCAGCGGGGCACGCATTTTAATGAATCGATGCGCCTGGTGCAGCCAACACGTGTCAGCGCTGAAGCTGGGGAAAGGGAGGGGAAGGGGATTGACTGGTTCGAGAGTGGTTGTGGGGAATGGCGTATACTTGTTTCCCGTGAGTAAGCTAAGTCATATAGACGAATCGGGCAGAGCCCGAATGGTGGATGTGGGAGACAAATCGCATTCTCAGCGGCGCGCTGTGGCCGCTGGCACGGTGCAGATGCAGGCGAGCACGCTGAAGGAGATCATGCAGCAGCAGGTACCCAAGGGCGACGTGCTCGCGGTGGCCCGGGTTGCCGGGATCCAGGCGGCCAAGCGCTGCTCCGATCTGATTCCCCTGTGTCACCCTCTGCCCATTAGCAAAATCTCGGTTGGCTTCCAGGCCCTTGCCGACGACTGCCTGGAAATTAGGGCGGAGTGTCGGGTCACTGGTCAGACTGGTGTCGAAATGGAGGCGCTCACCGCCGTCAGCGTCGCGGCGCTCACCGTGTACGACATGTGCAAGGCCATCGATAAAGCGATGATCATCAACGACGTGCGATTGCTCGAGAAAGCGGGGGGTAAGAGCGGCCAATGGACCCGCGAGCCCGGGGATGGCTGACGCACCGTTGAAAGTGCTGTTTTTCGCATCGCTGCGCGACGATGTCGGCGTGGCGGAATTGACGCTGTCGGCCCCCGTACCGGAAAACCTGGCGCAATTATGGCCGCGCCTGCAGGCGCAGCTAGGTCCGCTTGCAGTGGAGGCTCTGCAGACCGAAAACGTGCGCATTGCCGTCAATCAGGACCTGACGCTTCGGCCGTTGCGATTCTGTTCCGGTGACGAGATCGCCTTCATGCCGCCGGTTACCGGTGGGTAGGGCGTAGCGATGACCGCTATCGTTCGTGTGCAGACCGAGGATTTTGATGTCGGGGTTGAACTGGTCGAGCTGCGTAGTCGTCTCGGGGGGCAGGTTGGCGCGGTCGCCTCATTCGTCGGCTTGGTGCGGGACCGCCATGATGCGTCATCTGTGACCGGCTTGTACTTGGAACACTACCCCGGCATGACGGAAAAAAGCCTGCAAGCCATCGTGGAACAGGCCCACGACCGCTGGCCGCTGCTCGACGTAGTGGTCGTGCACCGGGTAGGGCAGTTGCTCCCGGCCGATCAGATCGTGTTTGTGCAGGTGGCCTCCAAGCACCGTGCTGCTGCTTTTGCTGCATGCGAGTTCGTGATGGATTTTCTCAAGACCGACGCCGTGTTCTGGAAGCGCGAGTCCCAGCCAAATGCCGAGCGCTGGGTGGAGTCCACCGAAGACGACGGCGCCCGTCGCCAGGAGTGGGAATGCTAGAGCTGCCCGGCGCTGATCGTCCCGCGCCGTTTCAGGACTTGCACTGATCGATCCAAGTTCATGCAGGCGCCGGATAGACTCTGTATAATTCGCGGCTTTTCGCGTGCCCGAACTGCACGGGCTTTGGCGAAATGCGCGCTAAAGCTGGCGCGGCTAGCAACCCTTACGGAGCCCAAGCATGCCCTATCAGCATATCCAAGTGCCCTCGGACGGCGCGAAGATTACCGTGAACGCAGATCAGACGCTGAACGTTCCGGACAATCCCATCATTCCGTTTATCGAAGGTGATGGCATCGGTGTCGACATCACGCCGGTCATGATCTCGGTGGTGGATGCGGCCGTGGAAAAAGCCTACGGCGGCGCCAAGAAAATAGCCTGGATGGAAATCTACTCGGGCGAGAAGTCTCTGGAAATATACGGCGAAGACCAATGGCTTCCAGAAGAAACCCTTAGCGCCATGCGCGAGTTCATCGTGGGCATAAAGGGCCCCATGACCACGCCGGTTGGTGGCGGAATTCGCTCGCTGAACGTGGCGCTGCGACAACAGCTGGATCTTTACGTGTGTCAACGTCCGGTGCGCTGGTTCCAAGGCGTGCCTAGCCCGGTTGTTGCTCCTGAGAAGACCAACATGGTCATTTTCCGGGAGAACACCGAGGACATATACGCGGGTGTGGAATGGGAGGCAGATTCCGAAGGCGCCATACAGGTGATCGACTACCTGCGCACGCAGATGGGCGTTAATAAGATCCGGTTTCCCGAGCACTGCGGTATTGGCATCAAACCCATTTCGGTGGAAGGCAGCAAACGCTTGATCCGCCAAGCCCTGCAGTACGTGATTGATGAAGACCGGGATTCCCTTACGCTGGTGCATAAAGGCAACATCATGAAATTCACCGAAGGGGCGTTTAAGGATTGGGGGTACGAGCTTGCCGCCGAAGAATTCGGTGCCGTGCCGCTCGATGGTGGGCCTTGGCACGAAATGACTAATCCCAATACAGGTAAGCGCGTAGTCATCAAAGATGTCATTGCCGACGCCATGCTGCAGCAGGTGCTCACCCGACCCGACGAATACGATGTCATCGCTACCATGAACCTCAATGGAGACTATCTCTCAGACGCACTCGCGGCTCAGGTAGGGGGTATCGGCATTGCTCCCGGCGCCAACATTGGGGATTCGGTAGCGCTGTTCGAGGCGACACATGGCACCGCGCCAAAGTATGCCGGGCAGGATAAGGTCAATCCTGGCTCCCTCATCCTCTCGGCTGAGATGATGTTGCGTCATCTGGGTTGGCGGGAGGCAGCGGATCTCATCATTCAGGGAATGGAAGGTGCCATCTCGCAGAGCACGGTGACCTACGACTTTGAGCGTCTGATGACGGGGGCAACCCTGCTGAAGTGCTCTGAGTTCGGTGAGGCGATGGTCGCCAAGATGTGAGCCGTATACTCGGGCGCGCGGTACTCGCTAGGAGTGCTCTGCCATCGGCGAAGTGTCGCGTTGCTCTAAGGCATCCGCCGCGGATTCACTGGGGGCAGACTCATTAACTGCTTCCGGGGATGCTTCGGAATCAGGGTCTGATTCGAGGCGGATGTTCACCGCGTGGCAGCCCTTTGGGCCTTCCATGAGTTCGAAGTCGACCTCCTGGCCAGCTTTGAGCGTCTTGTATCCGTCCATCTGTATGGAGGAATAGTGCGCAAAGAGGTCTTCGCCGCCTTCTTCGGCAAGAATGAAGCCGTACCCCTTGGCGTTGTTAAACCACTTTACCTTTCCTTTCGCCATGCCCCACTCCTGGCACCCAGGAACAACCGTCCTCGGGGGTGCCGCTCCCCAGTAATCCCGACTCTCCATTGATTTTCCTGCTTAGTCAAGGCCCGCAGATCCCTGTATTATTACGCCCAAGCCCTATTTATTGTGGAATGCGACGCGAGTGCAACGCGATACGGTACGTCCCTGGTCCAGTCTGGGGGCTGGTTAAGCCGCAGATCCCGATGACTGGTAGTATCAAAGTTATTGAGCAGGTTGATTGGCGTCTCATGGCGAGGTGGCATGGGCAGGACGGTGGCGACCAAGGCGACCAAGATGGCGGGTTGGCGACTGCCACCGCCAAACCGAAGCTCAAGCGGCCGCCCATGTATAAGGTGCTTCTACTCAACGATGACTACACCCCAATGGAATTCGTGGTACACGTTCTGGAAATCTTTTTTGCCATGGATCGTGAGAAAGCCACACAGATCATGCTAACTGTGCACACTCAAGGTGCCGCCGTGGTTGGTATATTTCCGCGTGATATTGCGGAAACTAAATCGGAACAGGTGAATCAATATGCACAAGAGAACCAGCATCCGCTGATCTCGACGGTAGAGATGACTGACTGACCTGTCTCAAATTGAAATCATTAACGGAACTTCAATTAGCTAATGCTCAGTAAAGACCTGGAAGTTACCCTGAACGAAGCCTTTCGCGACGCGAAGGACAAGCGCCACGAGTTCATGACGGTGGAGCACTTGTTGCTGGCACTGCTAAACAACGACGTGGCATTGGATGTCCTCGAGAAAGTGGGCGCGGACGTGGAACGACTCCGCAGCGATCTCAAGGAATACATCGAATCCACCACGCCGCTGATTCCGGCAGGTGATTCCGACCGGGAAACCCAGCCCACGTTGGGCTTCCAGCGGGTGCTGCAACGAGCGGTCTTCCATGTGCAATCCTCCGGCCGTAAGGAAGTAACCGGCGGCAACGTGTTGGTGGCCATCTTCAGCGAGCAGGAGAGCCAGGCCGTTTTCTTCCTCAAGCAGCAGAACATTGCTCGAATCGATGTTGTCAATTACATCGCTCACGGTATCTCCAAGGTGACGGGGCAGGACGATTCCGCGGAACCCGTTGGCGACCCGGAAGAAGAAGGATTGGACGGTGAAGCGGGCGGGCAGAGCGCTTTGGAGGCGTTCGCCACCAACCTGAACGAACAAGCGCGCAACGGTCGCATCGACCCGTTGGTGGGTCGGGAGCAGGAGCTGGAGCGTGTCATCCAGGTGCTGTGCCGTCGCCGTAAGAACAACCCGCTGCTGGTGGGCGAGTCAGGTGTGGGCAAAACCGCCATCGCCGAAGGGCTGGCCAAGCGCATTGTGGATGGTCAGGTACCCGATGTGGTCGCTACCGGCACCATCTACGCCCTGGACATGGGCGCGCTCTTGGCCGGCACCAAATACCGCGGTGATTTCGAGAAACGCTTCAAGCTGATTCTAGCGGAACTGAAAAAAGATGAAGGGGCGATACTCTTCATAGATGAGGTGCATACCATCATCGGCGCCGGCGCTGCCAGCGGGGGCGTCATGGACGCTTCAAACCTGCTCAAACCCATGTTGACGTCGGGGGATATCCGCTGCATGGGTTCCACCACGTATCAGGAATATCGAGGAATTTTCGACAAGGATCGGGCGCTATCCCGGCGTTTTCAGAAGATCGATGTGAGCGAGCCCGACGTGAACGACACCTACAAGATCCTGAAAGGTCTCAAGTCCAGATTCGAAGATCACTACCACCTGCGGTATACGGATAAGGCGTTACGGGCCGCCGCGGAGTTGGCCGATCGCTACATCACCGACCGCTTCCAGCCGGACAAAGCCATCGATGTGCTGGACGAAGCCGGTGCGGCTCAACAACTGGTGAGTGCCAGCAAGCGCAAGAAGAGCATCGGCGCCACCGATGTGGAGATGGTGGTAGCGAAGATCGCGCGGATTCCATCCAATCAGGTCACTACCTCTGACAAGGAAGCCCTCAAGGATCTGGATGCCAAGCTCAAGATGGTTGTATTCGGCCAGGACGAGGCGATCGATACCCTAGCGTCTGCCATCAAGCTGTCCCGCGCCGGTCTGAAATCCGGAGAAAAGCCTATCGGTTCGTTTCTGTTCGCCGGCCCCACTGGGGTCGGCAAGACGGAGGTGTGCCGACAGCTTGCGAACATTATGGGTGTGGAGCTGTTGCGCTACGACATGTCCGAGTACATGGAGCGTCACACGGTATCCAGACTCATTGGAGCGCCGCCCGGCTACGTCGGATTCGACCAGGGCGGGCTGCTTACCGAAGCCGTTACCAAGCATCCCCACAGCGTGGTGCTGCTCGACGAGATCGAAAAGGCACACCCGGAGGTATTCAACCTGCTATTGCAGGTAATGGATCATGGCACCTTGACCGACAACAACGGTCGCAAGGCAGACTTCCGCAATGTGGTGCTGATCATGACCACCAACGCTGGCGCACAGGACATGAGCCGCGCGTCTATCGGGTTCACTGAGCAGGACCATACCACCGACGGCATGGAAGCCATTAAGAAGATGTTCACGCCTGAATTCAGAAACCGTCTGGATACCATGGTGATGTTCCGCTCGCTGGGCGTCGATGTCATCAAGACGGTTGTCGACAAGTTCCTCACGGAGCTGCAAGCCCAGCTAGACGAGAAGAAGGTGATGCTGGATGTCGACGAAGCGGCGCGTGAATGGCTTGCGCGGGAAGGCTACGACGAAAAGATGGGTGCGCGGCCAATGCAGCGCTTGATTCAGGAACGAATCAAACGACAGCTTGCCGAGGACGTGCTGTTTGGCGTGCTATCCAAGAACGGCGGCACCGTTCACGTGACCGTAAAAGGCGACGATCTGCATCTGGAGTGCGAAGGCACATCCCAGGAGGCGGTGGAAACAGCCTAGCTAGCGGACGAGCCTAATTGCGAAAGGTGATGCGGCCCTTACTCAGGTCGTAGGGAGTAAGTTCCACCTTGACCTTGTCGCCGGTGAGGATACGAATGTAGTTTTTGCGCATCTTGCCCGAGATGTGTGCGGTCACCACGTGACCATTCTCCAGTTGCACTCGAAACATGGTGTTGGGCAGGGTGTCTACCACCGTACCTTCCATCTCGATCTGTTCTTCTTTGGCCATGGGTCCCTAATTCGGTTCGACACTGCCTATTGGCATGTTTGGCTTCGACAACGACCACCGTCGCCAACCGCGCGCGGCGTGAATTCTGCCCCAAGGGCTCGCGAAGTGCCACCCTTCACCGGTATTTGCAGTCAACCAAATGACTACCCAGCGCAGGCGCTGCCCGGCTAGTACGACAAACTATCCAATGGTTACCCAGCGCCCATGGACCAGCAGTTCGACCGGTCGGTAGTCGGTCTTGTAGGACATCTTTCGTGAATCCTTTATCCAGTAGCCGAGATAAAGATAAGGAACATCAAGATCGGCGCACAGTTCGATCTGTTTGAGCACGCTGTACACGCCAAGGCTCCGCGATGACTCCTCGGGATCAAAGAACGTATAGATTGCCGACAATCCGTTGGTTTGCATGTCGGTCACCGCTACCGAGATCAGCCGGTCGTTGAGGTAGCAGGAAACAAAACGAGTGTCGGACCACTGGCTGAGCAGAAAGGAACGGAATTGGTCTTTCGATGGTGGGTACATATCCCCGTCCATGTGCCGGCCGCTGATATAGCGCGAGTACAGATCGTAGTAGCGGTGGGCGTAGCTTGCGGGTTCCACGCGCACATGAACGTCGGCGTTGCGCTGCAACACCCGACGCTGGCTGCGGCGAGCAACAAATCTTTCCACGGGCACGCGTGTGGGCACACAAGCCTGACAGGTCTTGCAGTGAGGACGATATACATGACTGCCGCTGCGTCGAAATCCCTTTTCGGTCAAGCGCTGATAGGTCGCTGGCGAGATGGCTTCACGGGGATCCAGGAATAATGTGCGCGCATTACGGCGCGCTAGATAGCTGCACGGGTGGGCAGGAGTGATGAAGAAATGGTGCTCGCCGTGTTCTTCCTTCATGACGTTCCGGCATAAGGGTCGGCTTCGTATACCCAGGGGCCGGATCGCGTCGGTTGCCGCAAGGTGGCAGCCAGGACCCGCAGAAACGTCGCGCGGGGCAGGCTGGTGGCGCCGAGGCTGGCCAGATGGTCGTTCATGATCTGACAGTCTATCAGGTCGAAATTCCACCGCCGCAACTGCATGACCAGGCAATATAGAGCCACCTTGGAGGCGTCGCGGACCCGGGAGTACATGGACTCGCCAAAGAACATTCGCCCCAGCGACAGTCCATATAGGCCACCTACCAATTCGGTGTTCTGCCACACTTCCACGGAGTGGGCGAACCCTGCCTGGTGGAGTTGGCAGTAAGCGTTACGCATTGCGGGCGTGATCCAGGTGCCGTTGGCGTCCGCTCGGGGTGCGGAGCAACCGTCAACCACCTTGGAGAAGGATTGGTCGAAGGTGACTGCCATACCCCCGTTGCGCAACCGCTTACGCAAGCTTCTCGAAACCTTGAATTCGTCCAGCTTCAATACCGCGCGTGGATCCGGGCTCCACCACATGATGTGGCTGTCGTCGTCGTGGAACCAGGGAAATATGCCGTTACTGTAGGCGCACAGCAGCCACTGCGGGGTGAGGGCACCGCCCACTGCCAGCAGGCCGTTGGGGTCGCGCAGGGCGCGGTCTGCGGGCGGAAAGCCCACCTGGTGGGGATTTAGATGGGCAAGCGCGGTCAATGCCCGCGCCTCAGGCCAGCGCGCCCTCGATTATGCTACGGAATTCTGCTGCTTTGCGGTGATGGGCGATGGTTTGCAGCAGCGTCAGGCCTGTGTTGCTGCGTGCGTTGAGGTTGCGGCCCTGCTTGCAGAACATATCCAGAAACCCCCGGAAGTCATCCGGACGCATGCTGCGGTAAGCGTAAAGCAGCACACTATAGTCGGGGTCTGCTTCTTCTCCCATAGGGGCTTTGTCCAGAAACGAGCGGATGCGTTCCTGGTCCCAGATCTCGTCGACGACTTTGGCTTTGTCGGGTCGCATGTTTGGCGGCGGTTCCTCTAAAGGCGCCTATGATACCCACTGATTGGCGGGATGACATGTATCTTGAGGATCTACAGTGCTTGGTGAGATAATTTCGGTAACAGGCTGAAATAAATGCAAATTTGTGGGATCAATGGTTTGGGGATAAACTCCCGCCCGGATTTAAGGAGAAATTCGTGACCACAACCGGCGTACCGATACGGGAAATCGGGCTGATTGGGCTCACGGCCGCGGCGTTGTACGCCTTGTTGGCCATGGCTTCCTACTCCCCCGCTGATCCCTCTTTCACTTTCAGCGGTTCTGGCAACCAGGTACACAACCTGGTGGGTGCCAGCGGCGCGCTGTTCGCCGACCTGGCACTCTACTTGTTCGGGTTGATGGCTTATCTGCTGCCTCCGGCGCTGGTGATTATAGGCTTCCGGTTGTTGCGTAGCCGTGACGCAGAGCTTTCGTGGGCGCTTTTCAGCGTGCGTGCGCTGGGCTGGATGGGCATTTTAGTCTGCGGATGCGTGCTGGCGCAGTTGCACTTCCTGGTCTCCATGGCACTGCCGGCGGGCGCGGGTGGAATCGTTGGCCACTGGCTCGCTACCGTTGGTGCGCCGGTGTTCGGTTGGATTGGTTTGACGCTGGTGTGCGTCACCGGCCTGCTCACCGGCGCCCAAGCCGCCGCGGGGTTCAGCTGGGTTCGGCTGGCAGAGATTACTGGACGTCTGTTGCATACCGCGACCGTTGCCACGCTGAGCTGGGCGGATCGCCAGCTGGATCTTTGGCGCGCCTACATTTCAGGCCGCCATGGTGCGCAAAAACTAGCTGCCGAACGCGAGGTGGCCCGGCAAGCAGAGGTTGGCAAGCGCAAAACGCGCAAAAAGCCCACTATCCAGACCAAGGAGCCATCGGTCGCGCCGCGCGCGAAGCAGGAGCGGCTTTTCGATCTGAAGACGTCGGCGGAACTCCCGGACCTGGACCTGCTGGATGATTCCAGCGACGACGCGCAACTTGGCTATTCAGAAGAATCACTGGAAGCCATGTCGCGCTTGCTGGAGCTGAAGCTGAAGGATTTTGGAGTGGATGCCCAGGTAGTATCGGTGCTGCCCGGGCCGGTGGTCACTCGATTCGAGCTGCAGCCCGCTGCAGGCGTGAAGGTTCAGAAGATCAGTGCCTTGGTGAAGGACCTGGCCCGTTCCCTGGCGGTGATTAGCGTGCGCATCGTGGAGGTGATTCCCGGCAAGTCGGTGGTGGGAATTGAGATTCCCAACGAACACCGCGAGATGGTTCGGCTCAAAGAGGTGTGCAGCGCTGGCTTGTTCCAGGATGCCAAATCGCCGCTGACCCTGGCGCTGGGAAAGGACATTGCCGGTCAGCCCGTGATTGCCGATATCACCCGTATGCCCCACCTGTTGGTGGCAGGCACGACGGGCTCGGGTAAGTCTGTGGGCGTGAATGCGATGCTGTTGAGCATTCTGTGCAAGGCCACACCAGAGCAGGTGCGCCTCATCCTGGTGGATCCCAAGATGCTGGAGTTGGCAGTCTATGAAGGCATACCGCATCTGCTGGCGCCGGTGGTCACCGACATGAAGGAAGCGGCACACGCCCTGAACTGGTGCGTGGCCGAGATGGAGCGACGCTACAAGTTGATGGCTGCTCTGGGCGTGCGCAACGTAGCAGGATTCAACCGTCAGGTGAGCGAGGCCGCTAAGAAGGGGCGGCCCATTTCAGATCCATTGTGGGATGCTGACCAAGAGGGCGAGCCCGCAAATCTTGAGCCCCTACCCATGATTGTGGTGGTGATCGACGAATTCGCCGACATGATGATGATCGTCGGCAAGAAGGTGGAACAGCTCATAGCGCGAATTGCACAAAAAGCCCGTGCCGCAGGTATCCACCTCGTGCTGGCGACCCAGCGACCGTCGGTGGATGTGATCACGGGCCTGATAAAAGCCAACATCCCCACCCGCATCAGTTATCAGGTGAGCTCCAAGGTCGACTCCCGCACTATTCTGGATCAGGGTGGCGCGGAGCAACTGCTCGGTCACGGCGACATGCTTTATCTGCCGCCAGGGACCGCGATGCCCGTGCGCGTTCATGGCGCCTTTGTGGACGACGAAGAGGTTCACCGTGTGGTTGCGGACTGGAAGCAACGTGGTGAGCCTCAATACGATGAGAGCATTGTCACCGGTGGCGATGACCAACCCTTTGTGCAGATCGAGGAAGGTGGATCTGCCGAGCAGGACGACGCCCTGTACGACGAGGCGGTGAGCTTCGTCATCGAATCGCGGCGTGCATCCATATCGTCGGTGCAGCGCAAGCTCCGCATTGGCTACAACCGGGCCGCTCGGCTCATCGAGGCTATGGAAGAGGCTGGTGTGGTGAGCGCCATGAACAGTAACGGCAGTCGTGAAGTTCTGGTCCCGGATCGCCGTTAGCTCCTGGGCGCTGAGTGTCGCGACGCTCGCTCATGCGGATCCCCTCGAAGCGTTGGTGGCTCGACTGGACGCGCTGACGGCCTATTCCGCCGGATTCATCCAACAGCTTCGTGGACCCCATGGCGAGTTGCTGGAACGTTCCAAAGGCCAGGTGCTCCTGCTGCGGCCGCACTTCAGGTGGGAGATAACCGAACCCTATCCCCAGATCATCCTGGCAGATGAACAGTACCTGCGAGTGTACGATCCGGACCTCGCCCAGGTAACCCTGCGTGCGTTGGATGAGGTGTTGGCGGATACGCCCGTCTCTCTGCTTACGCAGTCCGGCGCGGACCTGGCGGCGGATTTCAGCGTGGCCCAGGATGGCGAGGGACAGGCATATGTGCTGGAGCCGCTGAGTTTGCAGTCTGCTTACTCGCAAATCCGCCTGGCATTTGACCAGGATACCCTGGTGGGGCTGTCCATCGTTGATCAACTTGGGCAGGTGACGGATATTGAATTTACCCCGGCGCCCGAAGGCACGGTGATACAATCCAGCGACTTCTCGCTGACCTTGCCCGCGGGGACCGATGTTATTGGAGGATGACCAGCGCACGAACGTACTGGATGATGCGCCGCTCGCCGAACGCCTGAGGCCGACTACATTGGCGGAATTCGTTGGCCAGCGACACCTGCTGGGCCAGCACCAACCGCTCGCCAAACTGGCCGCCTCGGGCCGGTTGCACTCCATGGTGTTGTGGGGCCCGCCAGGTACCGGAAAGACCACATTGGCAAAGCTGTTGGCTGAGCGCGCTGGCGCGCGTTGGGTCAGTCTTTCGGCGGTACTTGCCGGTGTGAAAGACGTTCGTCAGGCCGTGGAGCAGGCTCAGGCCGTACGCAACCTGGGCGAGTCCACCGTGCTGTTCGTGGATGAGGTGCACCGCTTCAACAAGGCGCAGCAGGACGCCTTTCTCCCCCACGTGGAGAAAGGCACCATCACCTTCATTGGCGCAACCACCGAGAACCCATCCTTCGAGGTCAATGCTGCGTTACTTTCCCGTGCCCGGGTTTACGTGCTGCGCGCGCTTGAGGATGCGGAGTTGAACCAGGTGATAGACCGCGCCATTGCAGGCCCTGTGGACGCGCAGCTCTCCGACGAGGCCCGCGGATTGCTGGTGTCGCTGGCGGATGGAGATGCCCGCCGTCTGCTGAATCTGCTGGACGTCACGGCTCAACTGGCCGACGGCTTTATCGACGAAGCGCTGGTGTCGGAAGCAGCGGGGTCGCGCTATCGTCGTTTCGACAAAGGCGGCGATCAGTTCTACGAGCAAATTTCGGCCTTGCACAAGGCGGTGCGTGGTAGTGCCGTGGATGCTGCGCTGTACTGGTTGTGCCGCATGCTCGATGGTGGCTGCGATCCGCTGTACATCGCGCGCCGGGTGCTTCGCATGGCCAGCGAAGACATCGGCAATGCGGATCCACGAGCGTTGCAGGTGGCCATGGCTGCCTGGGATGCCTACGAGCGACTTGGGTCTCCTGAGGGTGAATTAGCCCTGGCCCAGGCCGTGCTGTATCTCGCCAGCGTGCCGAAAAGCAATGCCGTCTACAGCGCTTTCAATGCCGCATCCGCCTTTGTTCGCGAGTCGGAGTCGCACCCGGTGCCGCTGCATCTGCGCAATGCCCCAACGGCGCTCATGGAGTCGCTGGATTACGGCAAGGACTATCGCTACGCGCATACTGAACCCGACGCCTATGCGGCGGGGGAGAACTACTGGCCCGATGAAATGGAGGCACAGGATTTTTACGAGCCGACGGAGCGCGGTCTGGAGTCGAAGATCAAAGCCCGGCTTGCGCGGCTGCGCGAGTTGGACGAACGCGAGCGGGGTGGGGATTAGCTGATGTCAGGTGGCCTGCTGGTAGCCTTGGGCGGCGCGATCGGTGCGCTTGGTCGCTATGCGCTGAGCACTCTGCTATTCGTGCCTGGCCATTTCCCATGGGCGACGCTTGCTATTAACATCGCCGGCTCCTTGGGGATCGGTGTGCTGTGGGGAATAGGTCTCCAGCAGCCATGGTTCGAGTTATGGGGCAGGCACCTGCTGGTAGTGGGCCTGCTGGGCGGGTTTACGACCTTTTCGGCGTTCTCCATGGAAACGGTTAGTTTGTGGGAAGCGGGGCGCCCCCTGGGTGCGGTTGGGTACATCAGCGCCAGCGTGGTTGGCTGCATTGCAGCCGCGTGGTTTGGCCAGAGGTTGTCAGGAATAGGTTAGCAATGCTGGACACCAGACTGTTACGTGATGATGCCGAAGCGGTGCGACGGCGGCTGCTTCCCCGGGGTTTCGATCTCGACGTGGCGCGCTTCTCGGAGTTGGAGGAACAAAGGAAGGCGCTGCAGACGGCCACCGAAGCCCTGCAGAACGAACGCAATACGAAATCCAAGGCCATCGGCCAGGCCAAGGCCAACGGGGAGGACATTGAACCCCTGGTAGCGCAGGTCGGGGACCTGGGCGAGCGGCTGACTGAGGCAAAAGTGCAGCTCGCCACGGTGCAGCAGGCGCTCGAATCGTTTCTACTGGGTATTCCGAATCTGCCGGACCCCTCCACGCCGGAAGGGGCAACAGACGCTGACAACCTGGAACTGCAGCGCTGGGGTGAGCCGCCAAAATTTAATTTCTCGCCCAGGGACCACGTGGACCTCACCGCGGGTGGCAGCCTGGACTTCGATGCTGCCAGCAAGGTAACCGGCAGCCGGTTCGTCGTGATGCATGGTGCCGTTGCACGGCTGCATCGCGCCCTTACCCAGTACATGCTGGACGTGCACGTCAACCAGCACGGTTACCATGAGGTGTACGTGCCGTACATCGTCAACTCGGATTCTCTCAAGGGTACTGGCCAGCTGCCCAAGTTCGCGGAGGATCAGTTTCGAATCGAGGGTGAGGAGGGCTTCTACCTCGCACCAACCGCGGAAGTGCCGGTCACCAATCTCTACCGCGACGTCATTTTGGACAGTCCCAGTCTGCCTATTCGACACGTCTGCCACACGCCGTGTTTCCGCAGCGAGGCGGGCAGCTACGGCCGCGATACCCGGGGCATCATCCGACAGCACCAGTTTGAAAAGGTTGAACTGGTCATGCTGGTTCACCCTGATCGCTCCTGGCAGGCGTTCGAGGAGCTCACCGAACATGCGGAATCCATACTGAGGTCGTTGGAATTGCCTTACCGCAGCGTGGTGCTGTGCGGGGGCGACTTGGGTTTCTCGGCCGCAAAAACCATTGATCTGGAAGTGTGGCTACCGGGTCAGGAGACCTATCGAGAAATTTCGTCTTGCAGCAACTTCCTGGATTTCCAGGCACGGCGAATGCGCGCCCGTTACCGCGACCTGGAATCTGGCAAGCCTCAGTTAGTGCACACGCTGAACGGCTCCGGCCTGGCCGTGGGCCGCACATTGGTGGCGGTGCTGGAGAACTACCAGGACGAGGCGGGTCGCGTGCATGTTCCTGACGTCCTGACGGACTATATGGGCGGAATGCGCACGCTGGAACTCGCTTCTGGTTGAGCGTATGGACTATCTGCCGCTTTTCCTGGATCTCACTCAAAAGAGTGTGTTGGTGGTTGGCGCGGGCGAGGTGGCGGAAAGAAAGATCAGCCTGCTGCTGCGCGCGGGTGCCAACGTTACCGTGGTGGCACCCGAGGTCGGTGACGGCGTCGCGAGGCTGCGGACAGATGCGCAGCTTGCCGTGCTCGCCCGGGGATTCCGTCCTGGCGACGTGGAGGGTAATGCGCTGGTGGTCGCCGCTACTGACGATGAGGCGATCAACGAGTCCGTATTCCGAGTCTGCAAAGCGCGCAACATTCTCGTAAACAGCGTCGACCAGCCCCAGCTTTCCAGTGCCATTTTTCCGGCGCTGGTCGATCGCTCGCCAGTGCTGGTGGCCGTATCTACCGGGGGCAATTCGCCGACGCTGGCGCGGCTGGTGCGCGGCTGGTTGGAGGCGAGGTTGCCGGCACGGCTGGGTGGTTTTGCGCGGTTCATTGGCGGCTATCGCCGTGACGCAGGGAAGACAATTGTCGATGCCGCAGAACGTCAGCGTTTCTGGGAGGCCGTAGTGAACGGGCCCATCGCAGAGGCCTATTTCCGGGGTGATGAAGCCGCAGCGCATTCGCAACTGGAGTCGTTGCTGGCCGAGAATTCGGACTCTCAAGGCGGATCCGTTACGCTCGTGGGAGCAGGCCCCGGCGACCCCGAGCTGATTACGCTCAAGGGGCTGCGCCTTTTGCAGTCGGCCGACGTGATCCTCTACGACAATCTAGTCAACGAGCAGTTGCTGGATTTCGCGCGACGCGACGCAAAGACGATCTATGTGGGCAAGAAGCGCAAATTTCCGGGCGTTCGCCAAGAGGGCATCAACGAATTGCTGCTGCAGCACGCCCAGGCGGGCCGACGGGTGGTTCGGCTCAAGGGGGGCGATCCGTTTATCTTCGGACGGGGAGGGGAGGAGACGGAAACCCTGGCTGCCGCGGGAATCCCCTGCCAGGTAGTGCCCGGCATAACGGCGGCCTCAGGGAGCGCGAGCTACGCCGGCATTCCCCTCACCCACAGAGAGGTATCCCAATCCGTGCGCTTTGTGACCGGGCATCGCGTATACGATCACGTCAACCTGGATTGGCCGGAACTGGCAAAGCCGGATCAGACCCTGGTGATCTACATGGGCCTTACCTGGATAGAGGAGATCACCGCGCGTCTTGTGGAGCACGGGTTGCCTCCTGACACCCCGGCAGCACTGGTGGAAAAAGCCACCCTACCCGAGCAGCGCGTGTTGACGGCCGATGTGGCAAATCTAGCGCAGGTGGTTCGCAGCGCGGGAGTTAACGGTCCAACCACCATTATTGTGGGCAAGGTAGTAGCTTACGGCCAGGGCCACTAAAGACAATTGGTGGGCCGCGGGAGCCCGGCAATCTTCGCCAGCATCTTGGCCGGACTCTGCCCGAACGTGCGCATCAGATAGATGCTGTTGCCTTTGTCTTCCCCGAGCTGATTGCGTACCTGCTTCACCAGCACGCGCATCTCCGGCGAGACCTCAAAGCGCTTAAAAAAGGCGCGCACCAACCAGATGAGTTCCCAATGAGCGTCGGTGAGGTCCATGCCCTCGCGTTCAGCCAGGTCGGTGGCGACCTGCTCGGACCACGCGCGGAGATCGCGCAGGTAACCTTCTCTATCGAGCGCTACGGCGGGCATTAACACCACGTCACGATGGGCTGATGCTCCACCGCCAGCTGGACGAAATCGTCGTAGCTGATGACGCTGGTATTGGGCTGCAATCGACCGTCAAGGCCCCTGGCACGGACGTCATCGTCTATAGCTTTCAAATCTCGGGAATGCGGCTGCGTGCCCACGTAGACGCCATCCTCGATGAGAAGAATAGTGTCCGCGTCGCCGGCCGTTGCCAGACACGAATCCAGCGAGGCGACGTTGCTGATCAGGTGCAGCGTGGCCATCAGTCGCTCACAACGACGTGCTGGCGCGCAAGGAGCGCCTGTTGCTCCGCGTCACCGAGCGGTTGGGCGTCGAGCACCAGGTCGGCGGCGCTCAAGCGGCGGGCCTCGAGGGAGGATTCACAGACGAACAGCCGTTCGACGTCGTACTCGGGCAGCGCGCCAAGTACCTTGCCCACCGTGCGGGTGCCGAGCGCGTGCCCGTCTTGCGCACTCACCAGCTGCCATACGCCGTCGTCTTTAAACAGCACGCTCACTTCCTGCTCGAAGACCCCGGCGACGAGAGCTGACTCTGCCGCTTCCACGGCGCGATTTGAGCCATACGGCGAGTGGCGCAACAAAAACAGTATGCGTTTGGTTTCCATGTCAGGCCCCGAAGGTCACTAACCTGTCGGAGACCATGGCGGCTTCCACCAGCTGTCCGAGTCCTACCACGTCGAAAGCGGGGTGGATGCTGCAGGCGCTCATTTCGTATCTTGCACGTTCAGTTTCATTGAGTACGCCACGTTTCAATGCTGCCGCGATGCAGACCGACAGTTCCAAGCCGTGCTCGTCATGCAGTGCCACCCATTGATCGCGCACTGAGCTCTGTTCCTGAGGGGTGACCATGAGTGATTGGGCATTGAGGACGCCGTCGTGATAGAAGAAGACCCTATGAATGGTGTGGGACTGGTTCAGCAGTGCCCGGGCAAACCTCACGCCGCTCAGTGCCGCGGGCGATGACGTTTCGTAGCCGTGAACTGCAATGGTAAAGATCATGTCTTGGGTCGACTGCTGGTCCGGCGGCATTGTGCCCGAAAATCAGGCACCCCGGAACAGAGTCAGATTGCTCGCGCTTGTCTGCAATGTGGCTTTCAGTACTTGCGAAGCTCGCACAGACTGACGGACACTCCCTGGCTATACTTGCAGCGTCGCACTTCCATGGACTCAGTGGCGTGATGTCCATCGCCACCTCTCCAGATAACCCTAATGACAGCCGTACCTTCTCCTGAACAGGCAAATGTCATCAACGAGCTGGTCGACGCTAGGCGCTTCACCGAGGCCCTGGAACACCTGGTCAGCGTTGCGGCAGATTGCGACAGGAGCTCGGCAACCGGAGACGATCAGTGGCTGCAGGTTCAAGAGCGGCTGCTGATGGTGTTGGGTGCCGATGGATTGCAGGAGTGGGGATCAGTACTCGAGCAGTTTGATCTTGTGCGCCCCGAATTCGACGCCCACTCCCAGAGACAGGACTGGCCGGAAGCGGGCGGCGCTGAAGGGGCGCGCCAGCGTTATGCCCGGGTTGCTTTGCTGCCGGTGCGGGCTCACGTAGAGCTGGGCAATTTCCAGGCCGGATTGCAAGCCGCCGACCATGCCAGTGAGATCCTCTCGCATGTGACCGATGACTGGGCGGCCGATCAGCAGAAGGCAAAGCTCGCGGTGGAGCGTGTACGTCTGCTGGGTGGCCTGAGTCGGGAGCATGAGTCGCGGCCTCTCATGCAAGAAGCGCTCGCCATCGTCCGTGCAGAGCCTCCCAAAACCGACGTCACTACGTTGCGAGAACTGATTGGGTTGATCCGATACCTGATGGAGCGCAGCGAAGGATGTGGCTATAACGACTGGTACAAGAGCCTCGCTTTAGAAGGCGCTGCTTGTGCACAGAAACTGGCTGTGCTGGATACGGGTGCACGCCAGGAGCTGGCTGACATGGTATTTACGCTGGGGGTTGCCAGACAAAGGCTTGGTGAAGCTGACTGCTCGACGGATTTCGAATCCAGCGCGCAGATCTACCGTTCCCTGGCGCAAGCGGGGGATCTGGATGCGAGTATTCATCTGGCGCGAATTCAACACGCCGTTGGCGCACTGCTGCGCGAAAATGACCAGAAAGCCTCCAAAGCTGCGCTGGTCGAGTCCATGGAGTGTTACCGGGCTTTGTGGCTCGATGACATCAGCTACGGACCAGAATATATAGAGGTATTGGAGAAGTTCTGTGCACAGGCAATCGGCGATGCGGTTGCGGCGCCGCAGCTGGCAGAGGCGTTGAGCACGGCTCAGAAAGTGGTTAACCAGTTCAGTCGCGAGCAATCAGAGCAATGTGCGTATTCCATTGGCTCGTACTACTTGAGCCACGCCAGGAAAGAACTTGCGAGCCCGATACCAGACTTGAACCTTGCAAAGCGATTGCTGCGCCGAGCGCGGAGACATCTGGCGGGCTCACGCAACATGCCTAAAGAGAGCGCCGAGGCCGAGAAATTCAATGAAGTGTTGGCGCTTCGCGCTGCGTTGGATCATCGAGCGGCTCGCGCGGCGGACTACGAGGTGCGACGCAAGCGCTGGCTCCGACGTGCCTTGCTGGCGATAGGCGTGTTGATGCTCATCGGCGTGGTTTTCCTGCTGCTGATGATTCGCGAAGAAAGTGACCGACGCTGTTTAGAGTTCGCGGCCGACGTCCTCGGTGAGGAAGAGTGCGTCCGGTGGGATCGCAATGACCCGATCGAGCGGCGATTGCAATAACCAGACCCTGTTTGCGTCAAAGTGTGGAAGCGCATGATTGCACCAACGCTTTCCAAAGGCGCGCAATTTGCGTGTGCTGATTGCTAAACCGTATGGCGTCGCTCGGATATGAGCGAAGGAAATGGGAATGTGTCATGAAAACTAAGTTTTGTCATGAGAATGAAACAATATCTGAGTAGATTTGCCACGGTAGCTTATGGGTCGTTTTGTCGCCGATTGGGCCCAGCGGTCACTCTCAAACCAGCTTTTCAATAAGGTACAGGTATGCCCATCAGGTTCTCCAGCATTCGCGTCACCGCGGCAAGCATGTTGTTCGTTTCATTTCTTGCGCAGGCTAGTGATGGCGATCCCCCTGGGTGGGCTAACGCTCTGAAAACTATGGGCACCGTCTACTCCAACAAGGACAATCCTGTCATCCAGAGGGTGAAGCTATTTGGGCGCGTGCATGGTCAGTGGAATTACTCCGACGGTGACAGCGCCAGCGAGAGTTTCAACGGCTCCGGAGAAGAATTGCGCCGATTGCGCGCCGGTGCTTCGGTCTCTTTTCTAAATGGTTTCAGAGCCTTGGGGCGGATGAACCTGGAGCAAGGTGGCTTTGGCGACACCGAACTCGGCTTCGATAGTTGGGATGAGCTGTACCTGGAGTTCGGCAAGAACGATTGGTTGGGGTTTGATTCCGTATCGATTGGTTATGGTCGTCACAAGCTGCTGTTCGGCGGTGAAGAACGCCAATCATCCAAACGCATAAAGACCATCGAGCGCAGCGCCATCAACAACCGTTTCGGCAGCCGACGTCCTACCGGTGTAGTGGTCAATGCCGAAAAAGATGGTGTGGAATACATTCTCGGCGTCTGGTCACGGAAGCCGGCCGGGAAAGGTTGGGCAAGCTGGAATGACGGCGTGGCGGTGCAGGGAAGCGCGACGTTCGAAGCGCTAGACGGCGAGTGGATTCTTGACTTCATTTATGCTGCCGACGCCGACTCTGAGGACGCCGTATTTGATTACGACTGGGCCAGCTCGGTGACCTACAATCGCGACTTCGGGCGCGTCAATCTACTGACCAACGTCACTTTCAGCCAGGCAGGGGATGTCGACCCGCTTGGCTTCGTGGTGCTGCCCACCTATGAAATCGTACCCGACAAGCTAGAGGCCGCATTCCGCTATCAGTGGGCTCACTCCAGCGCTGACACGGGTGTGCCACGCAGCAGCAGCAGTCGTGGAATTCGCAGGGTGGCAAGGAAAGAGGCTGTTCCCACAGGGTCTGGGGATAACTATCACGCGGTCTACGCTGGTCTGAATTACTACATCGCCGGGGACAACGTTAAGCTGATGACGGGCATCGAGTACGAGTCTGTTACTGGTGACCCCGAGAACAAACTCGACGGCATCACCTTGTGGTTTGCCGCTCGCATGTATTTCTAGCGCATCGCTTGGAGTCTTGAGCGCCCGCCCCAGCAGGCTCATCATCATCGGGTGGCACTGGGTGAGTCGTTCGGATCTGGCCGACAGGTTGGTACGCATAGATTGCTAGACGACTACCCCGGCGCTGAGCAATCACAGCGAGAATTGGCATGCGTGGGTTAGTCAGGATCATCTCGGGATCGGTCGTCGTCGTTACCATCTCGATAGCTGCGGCGTTCTGGTACTACAGCACACGGGATGCGCGTGAGCCGTCAATGCTGGCCTTTCAGGCACATTGTGCTTCGTGCCACGGCGGAGATCTCAAGGGCACCGATCAAGGGCCCAAGCTGCTGGAGCAGCCAACCAGTGGTGATTCAGCAATTGAACTCATTCAGAGCATCGAACGATATCACTCCGAACTGGTTGCGAAGGCGGAGTTTCCTGAGCCAATGATTAAGGCGTTGGCTTTGTATATCAGCGAGCAACGACAGCAAATCCCCAGCAGCGCCGGTTCCCACAGGCATACGATTCCCGAGGGTATCGTCGAATCTCAACATCACGACTTTAGCGTTGAATTGGTAACTGAAGTGGGCAAGGGACCCTATTCAATTGCGCCGCTACCAGATGGTCGGATACTGCTGGTGGAAAAAGTCCGGGGCTTGTCGATCATTGACAGATCCGGGCAACACAGCGGCCTGGTTGAAGGTGCCCCGCGAGCCTGGTCAGAGATAATTCGTTTGCGTGGTAGCTATGTGGTTCTGGGAGCCATGCTGGACGTAGAACTTCATCCCGCGTTTGCCACCAATGGCTGGATCTATTTGTCACACAGCGATCGCTGTCAGCTCGATTGCGGCTCACCCTGGCCCGTAACGATGGTTCGTGTCGTCAGAGGCAGACTGGATGGAAACCGGTGGGTAGACAGCGAAGTCATCTGGTCTGTAGACAAAGACAAGTACACCGTGGTGCCCGATACAGTGGCATCGGGGAGAATCGCCTTCGATCAAGCTGGCTTCGGCTATGTCACCGTCGGTGGCAAGAGCACCTATGACAATCTGCACGACATGAACACACCATACGGCAAGATCCATCGATTCAGGGACGACGGCGCCATACCCACGGACAATCCGTTCTGGCAGGCGGAGCACCTGCGTGATCCCACTTCAAGCCGAAATACCGTGTGGAGCTACGGGCATCGAACCGCGCAAGGGCTGGCCGCCGACCCGCGTAGCGGAGATATCTGGGCCACTGAGATGGGCCCGCGGGGAGGAGATGAAATCAACCTGGTCCAGCGTGGCGGCAACTACGGCTGGCCACTTTACACGGAAGGGCTCGACTACAATGCGGAATACATCAGTATCGGCAAGGACCTGGCCCTGGACTTTGAGTTCTCTGACACGATTCCACCCGTGGTCGATTTCACTCCGGCGCCGTCGCTTTCGAACTTCACTTTCCACAGTGGCGAAAAATTCCCCGGGTGGCGGAATGATCTGCTGGTCGGGAGCCTGAGGGCACAGACCCTGTTTCGTGTTCGAATTGAAGGTGGCGAGGTTATCGAACGGGAAAAACTCATCACCAAGCTGGGTCGAATTCGAGATGTTGAGATGGGTGCTGACGGCTTGGTTTACGTGCTGATAGAGCACGACGCAACAGGATCTCTGTTGCGTCTGGTACCTGCCGCGTAGAGCACTCCCAAATGGATCCTGGCGGAGGGGCAGGGATTCGAACCCTGGGGATTGTTACACCCGCTGGTTTTCAAGAGCAAAACGAGGCTCTCTTCGACTCAATAAACATAATAAATACAATAACTTAAGTGGTATGTAAAAGTGAAGAATAGGGTGTTTGGTGCAGGGTAGTGGGCTATTTTTGGACTACAGGATCCTCGTCACCGGCATTTGAAAAAAAACCCGGCATGAAGCCGGGCTTTTCTAAATGCGCGGAGCGTACTTTGGGTGGTTAGACAGCTTTCAGGTTGCTAGCCGCTGGACGACCGCGATCCATGGAAACTTCAAAGCTGACCCGCTGTCCGTCGGACAGTGTGTCCATGCCTGAGTTCTGCACCGCACTGATATGTACAAACACGTCTTTCTCACCGCTTTCAGGCGCGATAAATCCAAAGCCTTTGACCGCATCAAAAAATTTAACAGTTCCAATAGCCATTATTTGGCCTCCATAACATAAATATCACGCACTAATCGGGCGTGGAAACGAACAATCTGGGTTGTGAATCATTTTAAAACTGTCCGAGAAACGGGCAGGTAACTGAAGGAAACTAAGATCGCGTGCGCACGGTATGCGACGTTTGCGTCAAACGCAAGTAACTGATGGTCAATCCAATCTCGTCCCCAGGGTTTTGGCATCCGCATTATCTAGCCAGATACCAGGAGTTTGGGTTATCTATGAGGGTAGGAGCTGATTCGTACGTCATGACCTTAGCGAAGCTCAAGTAATCTTGGCAGTCGAGTAGGTCTTCGGTGGTTTCAACTCCAGAGCCTTGGCAAAGTCGTCCATCGCATCCTCGTGCCCGGGCATAACAGAAAAGACGACAAGTTCTGCGCCTGAGCTTTCAAGGCTATGCATCCTTTCCCGCAGTTGATCGGGCGTACCAACGAAGCAGCCGCGCTCCATCAAATCGCGATTAAGAATGTGGGCTTCATCTGAGCGCAGAAACAGTCCATGCCCTTCATGCACCTTGAGATACGGCGCGCCAGGTTCGTTATTTGACTGCATTAGTTTTATGTATGCGTCCACGGCGGTGTGTAGGCTGGGTGGCAGTGCCTCGGGGAGTTGGTTGCCGTTGAGCATCACTTCATCGGCCCAGTAGTGGACAGTAGCCATTGCCATTGGACCGCCAATTTCGCGTACGCGCGTGGAATCCACATCTTCGTCGCCGCGCAGCACAACAGCACTCATGGTCAGCCATAAGTGAAGATCCTCGGCCGGGCGTCCCGCTTCGTGCCAAAAGCGCCTCATGTCGTTAAAGGTATCGGAATCATCCGATGCGAACATAGAAGGCAGATCGAGGGAACCGACGCCAAGCTCTGCAACGAGTGCCTTCATCTTTGGTCCGCTGGCAGCGACGTGAATTTTTATCGGGTCTTCCAAATTGACGGTATAGGGATGCATCAGCTTGACGCCTCTCATAGCGCCTTCGACCTCGACCTCCACTTCTTCACCGCGAAGTAGACCCATGACAGCGCTAACATGCGCAGAGAAATCTCGGATCTTCATCGGCTTTAGGCCGAAGCATCGTCTGGCACTAAATCCCGTCCCAAATGCAAGATCGACGCGTCCAGGAGCGAGTGCGTTAACGGTACTGAATCCACATGCAGTCACCACAGGGTTGCGACTCCATGGAACACAGACCCCCGCTCCAATCCTGATGCGCTTGGTTACGGCAGCGGCCGCGCCCATACCGACGAAAAGGTCGCCAGCGACAGCGGGCGTATCCGCAAACCACATCGCGTCAAATCCAAGCTCCTCCGCACGCTGCGCAACCTTCGCTGCATTTGGTGTCACGCACATGTCGACGCCGATTTCCATGCTAGTTCCCTTCTGTAGAGATATTTTGCCTCAGCCAATGGTCGCGATTTCTATTGTTCACCCTGGCAGCGTATGCGTTTAGCACTTGTTTTGGTCGCGGCAATGAACCATTTGCTGGCTGATTGATTGTTTCGATTATCTAACAGTGGGGCGTCGAACTCGACTGCTACGGAGCCGCCAGACTCAAAAAAGGTAAATCTCTGAAAGCCAGTGAATACGTGGCCTGTAGTGGCGGAGGGGCAGGGATTCGAACCCTGGGGGCTGTTACACCCGCTGGTTTTCAAGACCAGTGCTTTCGACCGCTCAGCCACCCCTCCGGCAACACGATTATTTCAGGAACTGAGGTAATAAGTAATGGTGCGGCGGTTTATCGAGGTTACGCTTTAGATTCATAGCCTTGCGGAAAAGTGCTCTGCCAGCGCCAGACGTCCTGGCACATCCGGTCCAGATCGAACTCGGCTTGCCAGTGCAGCTCTTCCACAGCCTTGCTGGGGTCGGCGAACGACACGGCTGCATCGCCGGGGCGGCGCTCGACCACCTCGTAAGGAACAGCCACACCGCTGGCACGCTCGAACGCGGTGACTACCTCGAGTACGGAATTGCCCCGGCCGGTACCCAGATTGTGGGTGGTGAGCTTGGGCGAATCTTCCAGAAATTCGAGCGCCTTCAAGTGCCCCCGCGCCAGGTCCACGACGTGAATGTAGTCGCGGATTCCTGTGCCGTCCGGAGTAGGGTAGTTACCCCCGAAGACCTTCAGCACCGGCAAGCGACCTACGGCGACCTGACTGACGTAAGGCACAAGGTTGTTAGGGATCCCGTTGGGATCTTCGCCGATCTGCCCGGTTGCGTGCGCGCCCACGGGGTTGAAGTAGCGCAGGATCGAGATGCGCCAGTCCGGGGTGCCAGCGTAGAGGTCCCGCAGCATCTCCTCAATCATGAGCTTGGTGCGCCCGTAAGGATTGATGGGGCCGGTCGGAAAGTCTTCGCGGATTGGCATGGTCTCCGGCATTCCGTATACGGTGGCCGATGAGCTGAAGACGATGGTCTTCACACTGGCATTCTGCATGGCCTCGAGCAATCGGAGCGTACCGTTGACGTTGTTGTCGTAGTAGCGCATGGGGTTTTCGATGGATTCGCCGACTGCTTTGAGGCCGGCAAAGTGGAGCACGGCATCGAAAGAATACTTCGCGAAGAGATGCCCAAGGCTGTTGGCGTCACGCAGATCGAATTGATGAAAGCTGAGTTCCTTCTGGGTGATGGCCTGCACGTGAGTCAGAGATGTGGCCGAACTGTTGTCCAGATTGTCCGCCACAACCACCTGGTAGCCCGCTTGAAGCAGCTCCACGCACATGTGGCTGCCAATATACCCAGCGCCGCCTGTTACCAAGATCGTTTTCATTGCGTCACGTTGTGAGCCACATCCTCGATGTTGTAGTAGTGCTTGTACCACGCAACGAATTTGCTAATGCCTTCTTCGATTGTGGTGCTAGGTTTGTACTGCACGTCCCTGATCAGGTCGCTCACGTCGGCAAATGTGTCAGGCACATCGCCTTGCTGCAGCGGAAGCAGTTTCTTGTTCGCTTCGATCCCCAGTGTCTCTTCCAACACCTGGATATAGCGGAGCAGAGAGGCAGGGTTGTTGCTGCCAATATTGTATAGCCGGTAGGGGGCGGTTGAGCTCTGAGGATCGGGGGCGTCACCGGACCAATCCCGATTAGGCACCGCCGCCTGGTCCAGTACTCTGACAATACCCTCCACGATGTCGTCTATGTAGGTGAAGTCGCGCGTGTGATTGCCGTAGTTGAACACTTCGATGGGCTCGCCGGCCAGCATGTTGCGGGTGAACTTGAAGAGCGCCATATCGGGTCGCCCCCAAGGCCCGTACACGGTGAAGAAACGCAAGCCGGTGCAGGGAATGCCGAACAGATGGCTGTATGCGTGCGCCATCAGCTCATTTGATTTTTTGGTTGCCGCGTATATGGACACCGGGTGGTCTACGTTGTGGTGCACGGAGAACGGCATGTTGGTGTTGCTGCCATATACAGAGCTGGTGGATGCAAATACCAGGTGCTCCACCCCATGTTCCCGCACGGCTTCGAGCACATTGAGGAACCCGACCACGTTGGCGTCCACATAAGCGTGCGGGTTTTCCAGCGAGTAGCGCACCCCGGCCTGGGCAGCGAGATGGATGACCTTGCCCGGCTTGGAATGGGCCCACAGGGCCTCCATTGCAGCTCGATCGGCAACGTCGGTATGGAAGTGCGCAAACAGGGGGTTGCCAGTGAGCCGATCGAGCCGCGCCTGCTTCAGGTTGACGTCGTAGTAGTCGTTCAGGTTGTCGATCCCGACTACCCGCTCGCCGCGCGCCATCAGCGCCTCGCAGGTGTGATAGCCGATGAATCCCGCAGCGCCGGTTACCAGGATGGGTTTGCTCATAATCTTGCCGTTACCTGGTGGCGCGGTAGCACGTGCTTGATGTCGAACACCACGTGGGGCTCTTTGCCGAACTGTGTAATGTCACACTCGGTGGAGGTGGTGAACTGTCGGTGAGCCACGGCCAGAACCACCGCGTCGTAGGCGTTTTTAGGTACCGTATCAAGCATCGCCAGACCGTACTGGCGCGCGGCGGCCTGCGCGTCTACCCACGGATCGTAAACGTCCACGTGCATATTGTAGCTCTTGAGCGCCTCGATTAGGTCCACCACACGCGTGTTACGGATGTCCGGGCAGTTTTCCTTGAAGGTCAGGCCCAAGATCAATATGCGGGAATCCACCACGTCGATGCGCGCCTGCGTCATCACTTGCACCAAACGATCTGCTATGTGGCTGGCCATCTGATCGTTGATTCGTCGTCCCGCGAGAATGACCTCCGGGTGGTAGCCGATCTCCTCGGCTTTGTAGGTAAGGTAATATGGATCGACACCGATGCAATGACCGCCCACC
>CENY01162387.1_pt1 | contig 40313 bp, 41 predicted proteins | sample 356181 | NCBI WGS metagenome assembly CENY01 (sample SAMEA2619840, study PRJEB7988) | marine metagenome | isolation source: saline water (ENVO:00002010), including
GGTCGCCGGTGTCGAGCCCAGCGGGCCGGCGCACGCGGCTGGCCTGCTGCCCGGCGACCTGATACTGGCCATCGACGGCCGGCCGGCCGCCAGCCCCACCATGGTAACCCGACAGATTGCGCGCACCGCCCCGGGCAGCAAGCTTTCCCTGAGCATTCAGCGCAACGATGAACAACTGGTTCTGGTTGCCACGGCAGGCACGCGCCCTCCCCGGGAGTAACCTCACGCCATCAGTCGTTGTGGCCGAACCCCTCTATGCGCACCTCCGCTGCACGCGCGTGAGCTTCTAGGCCTTCACCCCGAGCCAGCAGTGCAGAGGGGCGCGCCAGCTCGCTGCTGCCCGACTCGCTGAGTTCGATCACCGAGCTACGCTTGACGAAGTCGTAAACACCCAGCGGCGACGAGAATCGCGCGGTGCCGAAGGTAGGCAGCACGTGGCTGGGCCCAGCGCTGTAGTCTCCGACCACCTCCGCAGAGCGCGCTCCAAGAAACACCGCTCCAGCATTTCGAACGCCTTCGAGCAATGCCCGGGGATCGGCCACCGCCAGTTCCAGGTGCTCTGGAGCGATGCGGTTGGCGATCTCGATGCACTGCTGCAGATCGTCGGCCTGGATCAGGGCACCACGCCGGGACAAAGACTCAGCAATGGTCTCAGTACGCGCCATACCTTCCAACAAGGCGTCCATTGACGCAGCGACTTCATCTAAATATTTCCCACTCGGAGAAATCAACAACGCCTGAGCGGCCGGGTCGTGCTCGGCTTGCGAGAACAGATCCAGCGCCATCCAGTGGGCTGGCGCCGTGCCATCCGCCACAATGAGCACCTCGCTGGGACCGGCGATGACATCAATGCCCACTGCACCGAAGACCATCCGTTTCGCCGCCGCCACATAGGTACCGCCCGGGCCCACGATCTTGTCCACTTTAGGGATGGTCTCGGTTCCATATGCCAGTGCCGCAATCGCCTGGGCTCCGCCAACAGTAAAAACCGCATCCACGCCAGCCAGATGAGCCGCGCCCAGCACCAACCGCGAACGCTCGCCCGCCGGCGTGGGCACCACCATGATCACCTCGTCCACCCCAGCCACGCGAGCCGGAATCACTGTCATCAGGACCGTGGAGGGATAAGCCGCCTGGCCGCCCGGCACGTAAACACCAACCCGCTCCAGGGGAACAACCCGCTGTCCCAGGCGATTGCCGAGATCGTCTGCGTACTCGAAGCCATCCTGGCGCTGATGCTCGTGATAGCTGCGAATACGCTCAGCGGCAAGCGTCAAAGCTTCCCGCTCGGCGTCGGGCAGCGCCTTGTACGCAGCTTCCAGCTCCGATGCACCGATTCGCAGACCCCCAGAGTCGTCCACCTTCAAACCATCGAACCGCTCGGTGAGTGCCAGCAGCACCTGATCACCGCCGGATCGGACATCACGGATGATCTCCGCCACTACGCGGTCGACTTGAGCGTCTAGCGCTTCCTCCCATCGTAACAATTCGCCCAACGCCGTATCGAAATCATCGTCACGGGTGGCGAGGCGGCTCACACTCACAGGCATGGACGCACCTCGTCTCTCGTTGCCAATAGCCTGCATACGTTCAGTCTCATGGGGATCTCCAGGCCACTCACGTCAACCAGAGACGCGACGCACGTCGGCGCCCAACTGCCGCAGCTTCTCTTCGATGGTCTCGTAGCCGCGGTCGATATGGTAAATGCGGTCGATGCGCGTTTCGCCCTGGGCCACCAGCGCCGCCACTACCAGCGAAAACGACGCGCGCAGGTCGGTAGCCATCACCGGCGCACCAGTCAGCCTGGACACGCCGTGCACGTTGACCTGGGACGGTCCGAGCAGGTCGATCTTCGCACCTAACCGGGATAGCTCCTGCACGTGCATGAAGCGGTTTTCGAAGATGGTTTCAGTAACTGTGCTGGATCCTTCCGCGACCGCATTCATGGCCAGGTACTGGGCCTGCATGTCAGTAGGAAAGCCCGGATAGGGCGCCGTGTCGATGTCCACGGCCTTAGGCCGCTTGCCGTGCATGTCCAGTTCTATCCAGTCCTCGCCGCAACGGATCTCGGCGCCGCTTTCGATGAGCTTGTCGATCACGGCTATCAGTGCCTGGGGGTCGGTACGCACCAGCTTCACCCGACCGCGGGAAGCGGCCGCAGCGATCAGATAGGTGCCCGTCTCCACCCGGTCGGGCATGATCTCATAGCTGCAGCCAGACAGCCTCTCGACACCCTCCACCTCGATGTTGGGCGTGCCCAGACCCTTTATCTTGGCCCCCATGGCGATGAAAAAGTTTCCCAAATCCACGATTTCGGGCTCGCAGGCGCAGTTGCGCAAACGCGTCGTGCCCTGGGCCAGGGTCGCCGCCATTAGCAGGTTCTGAGTGCCGCCAACGGTGACCAGATCGAACTCGAAATCGCTGCCGCGCAAGCGGCCCGACACCTCACCGTTCACGTACCCATCCTCAACGGAAATCGTCGCCCCGAGCGCCTCCAAGCCCTTCAGGTGCTGGTCTACGGGCCTTGCCCCGATGGCGCAGCCACCTGGCAGCGACACCCGCGCCCGACCGTGCCGAGCCAGCAGCGGTCCAAACACAACGAACGAGGCACGCATGGTCTTCACCAGTTCGTAGGGAGCCTCGAGCTGATCCAGGGCGCTGGAAGAGACCTGCACCCGCATCTTCTCGTCCACCACGATATCGGCGCCCATGGCGCTCAGCAGCCCGATCATGGTAGTCACATCGCGCAGGTGCGGAACACCGCTGAGCGTCACGGTGTCTTCCGCCAGCAGCGTGCCGGCGAGAATCGGCAGGGCGGAGTTTTTCGCGCCGGAAATCCTCAGCGTGCCGTCGAGCCGCCGGCCGCCGGTGATGATTAGTTTGTCCACTGTGGAGACTAGGCCTCGGCAGGAGCGGAAGCTTGGATGGTCACCGCGTGTATGCGGCCATCCGCTATAAAGGAGTCAATACATGCGTAAACCGTTTGTTGCTTCCTCACCCTGCTCATCCCGTCGAACAGCGAGCTCACCACTCTGATCAAGGCACGGTTGCCATCGACCTCGACTTGAATGTCCAGATCGTCAGCCTGGGAAGAGAGCCCCTCACGGAGGCTGGCAATGATGTCTTCGTCCACAGCGGTATAGCTTGCTAATCGTCGGTATGAAGCGGCAACACGTCGTCTAGACCGGATACCTGGACGATGTTGACCAGGTCCGAAGCGGCGTGAGTATAAACGATCGATTTTCCCTGTGCGTGGGCAAATCGGTACCAGGACATCAGCAATGCTACTGCCGCGCTGTTGCACTCGCTGATTGCCGACAGGTCGAACTCCACATCGGACCGATCCGCCATGAACGCCTCACCCTTGGCGCGCAAGCCGGAGAGGGTGTCGAAATCAACGGTAGCCGGCACCTGAAAAGCGTCTTGGCTCAAGATTCCGTGACCACCGCTTCCTCACGCTGCTCGGCTTCCTTGGCCAGCACTTGCGCCCAGGCGTCGATCACCTTGTCCAGATCGCCCCCATACTTCTGGTCTCGAACCGCACTGTCGAACTGACTCCTGTAGGTAAGCCCGACATTGATGCCGTTGACGATAATGTTGAGAAGCCGCCACACGCCGTCTCTGCCCCGCCGCATGCTGAAGGTGACGGGGTAGACCTCGCCAGAGCCGAGGCGAATCTCCATCTTGACGTTCTTGCGGCCCTCGCGCTGCGCAGGGCGATCGTCTGGCACCATCAGCAGCTCACCATCCTTGAACTCGGTAAAAGACATGGAGAAGGTGCGTACCAGACCCCACTTGAAAGTCTCCACGAATCGCTCCCTCTGCACTTCGCTTGCGCTTCTGTAATGCACCGCCATCACTCCGCGCGCAAATCCTGCGAAATCAAGGGCAGGTGCAAGCAGCGCCTCGACCTCTGTGAAGAAGCGCTCTGGATCGTCCTTGGCGTACGTGCGCGAATCATCGATTAACTGCAGCAGATCATCCGACACCTGCTGGACCACTTCTTCCGCCGATGGTGGCGCACCTTCCGCCACCGCTAATCCGGCCAGCACCACCAGACCAAACACAACACAACCTCTAGGCAAAATGTTCACTACGATGCCCCCAACCGCGTAACGATGTCACCGATCAGGTTCTCGAGAACGAAGGCTCCCTGAGTGAATTCATCCAGGATGTAGTCCCCATCACGCAGCGTATCCGGATCCGCACCGGGCACCAGGCTGACGTATCGGGCACCCAACACGCCCTCAGTGAGTATTTTCGCACCGGTATCCAAGGTCAGCCCGCCTTCCTCACCATCTATCTCCATGGTGACCTCGGCGTCACCACGCAGCATATCGACGTCGATGCCCGACACTCGACCAATGGTGACACCCGCCATCGTGACCTTGGAGCGCAGTCGCAGCCCGGACACATCGTCGAAGCGCGCCTTGATGATGTAGCCCCCTCGATCCTCGCTGAGGCTGATGCCGCTCACCTTTACCGCAAGAAAAACCAGTGCGAGCATTCCGGCCAGAACAAAAGCGCCAACGCTGATTTCTATGGTTCGCATCTGCATTTAGAAATCTCCATACATGCTTAGTGTCAGCAGGAAATCCATGGCCAGCACGACAACCGACGAGATGACAACCGTGCGCGTGGTGGCAAGCCCTATGCCCTCAGCCGTAGGTTCGGTATCGTAGCCCTGAAATACGGCAATCCAGGTCACCACAACGGCGAACGCCACGCTCTTTAACATACCCTTGCCAACGTCTTCCCACAATTCGACGGCATCGCGCATGCCGGACCAGAAGGCACCCGGATCCGAGCCGAGCCATTCAACGGCAACAATGACGCCGCCGTAGATTGCCACCACATTGAACACGGCCGTGAGCAAGGGCATGCTGATGATCCCCGCCCAGAGTCGCGGCGCGACGATTCGGTGCAGCGGGTCCACGCCCATCATCTCCATGCTCGACAGCTGTTCGGTGGCCTTCATCAGGCCGATCTCGGCGGTGATGGCCGAACCCGCCCGACCGGCAAACAAGAGCGCGGTAACCACGGGCCCCAATTCTCTCAGCAGGGTCAGCGCAAGGCCCAGGCCCACAGCGTCTTCGGCGCCAAAGCGCGACAGCTGGGTGTGAAACTGCAGAGCGATCACAGCACCGATGGAGAAGGCCGACAGGACGATGATGATGAGCGAGAGCACGCCAACGTGGTAGATCTGCTTGAGCATCAGGGTAAAATCGCCCGGACCGGGTAGACCCCACATGGCGGTGCCCCACATCACAGTGGCACGACCCAGGCTCGCTAGACGCTCCAACGCCTGGGCGCCCACGCTGCGCATGAACCGGATCACCCGTTCGACTCCCCCATCAGGTCGTAGACGAAATCTTCGGCTGGATAATGAAACGGAACGGGCCCATCCGGGGAGCCGTTGATGAACTGCTGGATCCGAGGCGAGGGGTTGGACGCCACGCTGTCCGGAGAGCCCTCGCCGATGACCACCCCATCTGCGATCACATACACATAGTGGGCGATGCTCAGGGTCTCGCGCACGTCGTGAGAGACAACCATGCTGGTGGTGCCGAGCGCCTGATTGAGATTCTTGATCAGGCTCAACAGAACACCCAACGCGATCGGGTCCTGGCCGGTGAACGGCTCGTCGTACATGAGCAGCCGGGGATCCAGCGCGATGGCACGCGCCAGCGCCACCCGACGCGACATGCCGCCGGACAGCTGACTCGGTTCCAGGTCTCGGGCACCCCGCAGCCCGACCGCGTTCAGCTTCATCAGCACCAGATCGCGAATGGCGTCTTCCGGCAGGTCGGTGTGCACGCGCAGCGGAAACGCCACGTTCTCGAAAACGTTGAGATCAGTGAACAACGCCGACGATTGAAACAGCATGCCGATGTTCTTGCGCAATTCGAACAGCTCGGATCGCCCCATGCGACAGACATCCTTACCGGCAACTCGCACGCTGCCGCTGTCCGGCCGAAGCTGGCCACCCACAATGCGCAGCAGCGTGGTTTTGCCGCTACCACTCGGGCCCATAATGGCGGTTATCTGCCCGGCCGGCACCACCATATCCAGCCCGTCAAAGATCACGCGATCACCGCGCTTGAATCGCAGGCCTTCGATTTCTATCAGGTTTTCCACGGGCATAGGCAGGCGTGATTCAAACCGGGCGCACTATACCACCGGCAAATGCCACCCAGGCAATCAAGTTGGCTGGCGCCGCATATCCGACTAAAGTGCCACTCTTGGCTAGTTCAACACACATCTGGGTTCCCGTCGCAGCGCTGATCGCAGGCTTCATCGCGCTGATTTGGAGCGCAGACCGATTTCTTGCCGGCGCGGCAAGCACGGCCACCAATCTAGGCGTCTCCAAGATGCTGATTGGTCTGACCATCGTATCCGTAGGCACCTCGGCTCCCGAGATACTCGTTGCCCTGGCCGCCGCCCTGGAAGACAACCCGCTGCTGGCAGTAGGTAACGCCATCGGCTCCAACATCGCCAATATCGGCCTGGTGCTCGGCGTGACCGCGCTCATCGCACCGTTGCCCTTCTCTCAAGCCGTGCTGCGAAAAGAGCTGCCCTGGCTGATCGGAGCCACCGTGGGCGCGCTGCTGCTGCTGTTCGATCTGGAACTGTCTGCGTTCGACGGACTGCTGCTGCTGTCGGCCCTTGGCGCCATTTTCTATCGACTGGTCACCAACCGGGAACGCGCCACCGACGAAATCCACCACAACCTCGCCAACGAGCTCGAGGAAATCCCGCAGATGACCACCGGGCAAGCGGCAACCTGGCTGGTGGTGGGCCTTGCCGTGCTGTTGGCCAGCGCCGAACTGCTGGTGTGGGCAGCCAGCACCATCGCCGACCGGCTCGGAGTCAACGACATCATCATCGGCCTGACCATCGTCGCCATCGGCACCAGCCTGCCCGAACTGGCGGCAACCGTGGGGTCCGCGCTGAAGGGCCATACGGACATCGCCATCGGCAACGTGGTGGGCTCCAACATCCTCAACATTCTGGCGGTGCTTTGCGTGCCGGGTCTGGTAAACACCACCTATATCGAAAGCGTCTCTCTCTGGCGCGACTGCGGCATGATGCTGGCCCTCACCCTGATGCTGGCCCTGTTCGCCTACGCGGTAAACTCCCGGCAGTACATCACGCGATTCGAAGGCGCGGTGATGCTCAGCGCATGGATCGGCTACAACATGCTTCTGGTGCAGCAAGCGCTATAGCCAGCAGATGGCATTTCCTCAAGACATTCTCACGCGCGCCGCAACCATCCGGCTGGTCACGTTCGACGTGGATGGGGTGCTCACCGACGGCAAGCTGCACTACACCAGCGCCGGCGAGGAGATCAAATCCTTCCACGCTCGAGACGGCGCCGCCATCAAGCTGCTCGTAGACTCGGGCATCCATGTGGCGCTGATTTCCGGGCGAAGCTCACCGGCGGTATCCCGGCGCGCCAACGAACTCGGTATCCGTCATGTTTATCAGAATGCGGGCGACAAGCTGGCCGCCCTGGCCGACCTCTCCGGCAAAACCGGAGTGGAAGCAGCCGGCACCGCCCATGTGGGCGACGATCTGCCAGACCTGCCCCTGTTAGGAGCGGTTGGGCTTGCCATCGCGGTCGCCGACGCGCAAAGCGCGGTACGAAGGGCTGCGGACTACGTCACCATAACACCGGGGGGCGAGGGAGCCGCGGGAGAAGTCTGCACCCTGGTGCTGACCGCTCAGGACAAGTGGCCCCACGTTTGACACGCTACAGCCGCGCCGCCATCGCGCTTGGGGTGACCGTAAGCGCGCTGGTCATCGCCATGGTGGCAGTGGTGGCCTTGCGCCCAACTACTCACTCCGAGCAGACGCTCCCCGAAGAGCTCGAGGGCGAGCCTGATCTGTACATGCGCGATGCATTGATTACGCAATTCAAAGGCGACGGCGGCATCAAATATAAGCTGGCGTCCGCCCAGATCCGGCACTTCGAGAACGACCGTATGACCAGGCTATCGTCCCCCGAACTGGCCCTCTACAACCCTTCCGCGCCGCCGTGGGAGATCAGCTCCGATTACGGCTACATCCGCCAGCCGCAGGGTGCCCCGACGGCCGAAGAGGTGGTCTTTCTGCGCGAGAACGTGGAGCTGCTGCAACGCTATGACGACGGGCGCCGGTTGCGCCTGCGCTCGGAGTCGCTGTACCTGTATCCTGACCGCCAGTTCGCCGAGACAAACCAAGATGTTATGATCGACACCGACGTGGGCAGAACAAAGGCCATAGGGCTAAAAGGCGACTTGCAGCATGGTTTGCTCAACCTCTCTTCCACAGCGTCTCAGCGCGTTCACACGATCGTTCTTCCGGGTCAATTTAAGTAGCCTGCTGGTTGTGGCCGCCGCAAGCCACGCACTCACCAACGACGCCGACCAACCCATCCACATCCGCGCCAACAACGCCGAGATCGATCAGGATCAGCAGCTGGTGATCTATCGCGGCGAAGTCCAGGTCGACCAGGGATCGCTTCGTGTGATTGCGGACGAAATGCGAGTAGAGTACCGGGATCAGAAGGTGGTAAAAATCATCGCCACCGGTGCGCCCGCGTACTACCAGCAGCAGGTCGAAGGGGACGACGAAAACGTGCGCGCCAGATCCTCCACCATCATCTACCACACCCAGGAAGAGCGCCTGGACCTCATGGGCAATGCCTATCTTTCCCAGGAAGGGAACGAAATTACCGGTGATCTGATCAAATACGACATCGTCGCCGGAAAAGTAGACGCCAAGTCCGAGTCCGGCGGGCCGGTGCGCATGATTCTGCAGCCCGCTCCGCGCACCGATTAGCGACTCACGACCAAGATGACAACACTGGAAGCGCGCGCCCTGCGCAAGCAATACCGTAACAAGCTCGCAGTGGAAGATGTGAGCCTGCGGGTTTCCAGTGGAGAGATCATCGGACTGCTGGGTCCCAACGGCGCTGGCAAGACCACCTGCTTCTATATGATCGTGGGACTGATCCGCGCCGACGGCGGCAACATCTTTCTCGATGGCGAGCGCCTGACCGACACGGCCATGCACCAGCGCGCACGAGCCGGAATCGGCTATCTCCCCCAGGAAGCCAGTGTGTTCCGCAAGCTCACAACAGAGAACAACCTGCGCGCCATCCTGGAGCTGCGCCGCGACCTGAATCGAAGTACGCGTAAAGAACTGCTCGAGCAACTACTGGACGAATTTCACCTCGGCGGTGTCCGCGAATCTCTCGGCGAGCGTCTGTCCGGTGGAGAACGCCGACGCCTGGAAATCGCTCGGGCGCTGGCCATGGAACCCAGCTTCATGCTGTTGGACGAGCCCTTCGCCGGTGTCGATCCTATTTCTGTGGGAGACATCAAAGAGGAAATTCGTGATCTGGCCAACCGCGGAATCGGCGTGCTGATCACCGACCACAACGTGCGCGATACCCTGGACATTTGCGACAGGGCCTACATCGTCCATGAGGGACACATCATGGCAGAGGGCGACCCCAGGGCCATACTGGACGATGAGCAAGTAAAAAACGTCTACCTGGGGGAAGGATTCTCTCTATAGACCCGCGGCATCTGACCTACCACGGAGAACCCCTCATAGCGCACCACGCCACGAGCGGGTATGTTAAGAGCCATTAGCGACACCACGCGGTGGGACTGCGGTTGGAGCGCCAGCCCGCGCGGATCGCTATGCGCAAATCGTATGAAGCAAGCCCTGTTCGCATGAAACAGTCACTATCGCTAAAGCTCGGCCAACAGGTCACCATGACCCCGCAGCTGCAGCAGGCCATCCGCTTGCTGCAGCTCTCCAGCCTGGATCTGCATCAGGAAATTCAGGAAGTCCTGGCAGAAAACCCCATGCTGGAGCTGGATGAGGAAGAAACCACCCAAGAGGAGCCGGATATCGGGCCCACCGAAGCGTCGAACGAGTCGGCCAGCACGGACGAGAACATTGCATCGGTAAACGAACACATAGACCAACCGATACCCAAAGACCTTCCCGTAGACACCGATTGGGACGACATTTACCAAGGCATACCGGCACCCACACCCGTCAGCGAGAGCAATGACTGGGACTTCGAGCAGACCGCCACATCCGGCGAAACGCTGCAAGAGCACCTGTTGTGGCAACTCAATCTCACCCCCATGGCACCCACTGATCGCGCCATCGCCACCACCATCATTGACGCCATCGACAGCGATGGCATGCTCACGCTGGATCTGGAGGCACTGGTCGCCAGCCTGAACATCGGCGACGCAACCCAGCAGGTGGATCCCGCGGACGTGGCCGCCGTTCTCGCCCGTGTGCAGCAATTCGATCCCGTGGGCGTAGCGGCCCGAGACCTTTCTGAGTGCTTATGCCTGCAGCTGGCGACATTGCGCGACGACATCCCGTGGCGCGAGCGAGCCATAGAGGTTGCCAGGAACCATCTGGACCTGCTAGCGGCGAAGGACTTCGCCACACTGATGCGCAAGACCACACTCGACGAGAGCCAGCTCGCCAGCGTGGTGGCCTTAATCCAGTCCATGAATCCCAGGCCGGGCGCGGCCATCTCGCCCGCGCAAACCGAGTACATCGTCCCCGACGTCATCGTCACCAAGGTCAACGGAAGGTGGCACGTGGAGCTGAATCGGGACGCCACGCCCAACCTGCGCATCAACCCCATCTATGCCCGATTGGTGAAGCGCGCAGACAACAGCGCGGACAACGCCTTCCTGAAAGAAAACCTGCAGGAAGCCAGGTGGTTTCTGAAAAGCCTCACGAACCGCAACGAAACACTGCTCAAGGTAGCCACTCGAATCGTAGAGATTCAGCGGGGATTTCTAGAATACGGCGAAGAGGCCATGAAGCCTCTCGTTCTGCACGACATTGCCGAAGCGGTAGACATGCACGAGTCCACCATCTCACGGGTCACCAGCCGCAAATACATGCACACGCCCCGGGGCGTGTTCGAGCTGAAACACTTCTTTTCCAGTCGCGTCTCCACCAACTCCGGCGGCGAGGTGTCCAGCACAGCCATCCGTGCCCTGATCAAAAAGCTTACCGCCGGGGAAAATCCTAGAAAACCGTTGAGTGACAGCAAGATCGCTACGATACTGAAGGAACAGAACATACAGATTGCCCGACGGACCGTAGCCAAGTATCGGGAGTCGCTTGCGATCCCACCTTCCAACGAACGCAAGCGCCTCGTCTGACAACCACCCACAACATAGATAGAGAGCGACGATGCAGCTGAGTATTACTGGCCACCACCTGACCGTCACAGAGCCCCTGCGAGATTACGTAACCGAAAAGCTGCAGAAACTGGAACGGCATTACGACCACATCACCAACACCCACGTCGTACTCAGCGTCGAGAAGCTGCAACATAGGGCCGAAGCCACAATACACATCAGCGGCGCGGAGCTGTTTGCGGAGTCAGACTGCGACGACCTGTATGCCGCTATCGACAAGCTCACCGATCGGCTGGACCGGCAAATCCTCAAGCACAAGGAAAAGCTGGTGGACCGACACCACCAACGCACCCGCTGAGCGCAGCATCGGCACAACAGTGGATATCGGCACCATCCTAACCAGCCAACGCACCCGCGCCGCGCTCGCCGCGCCGTCGCGCAAGCGCGCCCTTCAGGCTGCTTCCGAACTGCTCGCCAGCAATCAGCTCGACGGTAGCGCCCCCATCTCGGCGCGGCTGTTATTCGACGAGCTCATGTCGAGGGAACGCCTGGGCAGCACCGGTCTGGGTGACGGCGTTGCCATTCCGCATTGCCGTATGCCTTGCAAGGAGATTCAAGCCGCTTTTCTGCACCTGGCGCAAGGCGTGGATTTCGATGCCATTGATGGACAATCCGTAGACCTACTGTTTGTGCTCGTAGTACCAACGGACGACAACACCGCACACCTGGAAATACTGGCCAACCTGGCACGTGTGTTCAGCAATCCAGACAACCGGGCCACGCTGCGGGGCGCTACGTCTGATGCGCAGCTGTTTGAAGTCATGGCAGGATTGTGCAGTAGCGAAGCGGCATGAAGCTGATCGTCATAAGCGGGCGATCCGGGTCCGGCAAGAGTACCGCGCTGAGGGCATTGGAAGACGCAGGCTACAACTGTATCGACAACTTTCCGATCACCCTGCTGCAATCGCTCATACACAGCCTAACCCCGACCAAGCAAGCCAACGTTGCCGTGTGCATAGACGCCCGCAACGCGGAGATCGCAAGGTTTCCGGACATTCTGCTCACGCTGGATCGAATGGACGTCAACTGCGAGGTCATCTACCTGGACGCGCTCAGCGGAACGTTGGTAAAGCGCTTCAGCGAAACCCGCCGCCGCCACCCGCTGACAAGCCAAGGAACGGATCTGCTTCAGGCGATCGAAGCCGAGCAGCAGGTACTTGAGAGCATCGCAGATCTGGCAGACCTCAAGATCGACACAACGCTGCTGCGCGGTAGCCAGCTCACGGAACTGATCAAGACGCGGGTGCTGGGCAAGGCCGAATCGCGAATCTCGCTGTTGTTCAGATCTTTCGGCTTCAAATTCGGCGTGCCCGTGGACGCCGACCTGGTGTTCGACATACGCTGCTTACCTAATCCCCATTGGGTTGAGGAATTGCGCGAATTGAGCGGACTGGACGATCCGGTAAAGGAATATCTGCGCGAGGAACCCATGGTGAACGCCATGTACGCCGACCTGCGCGACTACCTCAGCCGCTGGATCCCCCGGTTCGAAGACGACAATCGGGCGTATCTGACCGTGGCCGTCGGATGCACAGGCGGCCAGCACCGCAGCGTGTACCTGGCCGAGCGTCTTGGCGCCCATTTCGCGGGCCAGCTTGGCGACGTGCTCGTGCGCCACCGCGAACTGCACCGGAGCTGGTAGCGTGCGCCAGGCGAACATAACCATCGTGAACCGACTTGGACTGCATGCCAGGGCAGCGGCCAAGCTAGTCAATCTGGCCAAAACCTTTCAAAGTGAGATCGCTCTCACCCGAGACGACGAGCCCGTCGACGGCAAGAGCATCATGAGCGTCATGCTCCTGGCCGCGGCGGTGGGCACCGAGCTGCAGATCACTACCAGCGGTCCAGACGAAGATGACGCGTTGGCGTCAATCGAGCAGCTTTTTGCCGAGCGATTCGGCGAGCCAGAGTAGCCTCCGCAATCTAATCATGGCCGGCGCTGTGGGGCGCTAGTATCGCCCCTGGCTTCCCGGTAACCTGCCGACGCTTTAGTGTGACGCGGCGGGAACAGGGCCTGTGCCGAAGACCGTAGAACTCCAAGAACGTCTCAGCGAAGTGATTCGGCAGTACGGCCAGGGCAGCGTCGCGGAAACCCGGCACCTGCTGGCATCCATGCGTTCACCGGAAATCGCGGACATGCTGGAGTCCACGCCCCACAACGTGCGCTGGGTACTCTGGGGCCTGCTCGACGAAGAAGAGGAAAACCAGGTCCTCGCGCACCTGCACGAGGACGTGCTGGCCGAATTCCTTGAGTCCATGAATGCCCAACGCCTGGCTGCGGCAGCCGACGAGCTGGAAACGGACGACTTTGCCGACCTGCTGCAGCAACTGCCAAACGCCATCGCCGATCAGGTACTCGGCGCCCTGGATGCCAGGGACCGCGCCCGAGTGGAGTCCGTGCTGTCTTACGCCGAGGACAGCGCGGGCGGGCTCATGAACACGGACACCGTCACGGTGCGCCCGCGCCACTCGCTGGAGATCGTGCTGCGCTATCTGCGCCTGCGCAAGGAGCTACCGGAAACCACCGACGCGCTGATCGTGGTGAACAGCCGCGATGAGTACGTGGGCATGCTGCCCGTAGCGAAGCTGCTCACGTCGGACCCAACCGTCACGGTGCGCGAAGTCATGGATACCGACGCCGAAGCCATCGACGTGGCAACACCGGACACTGACGTCGCCCACATGTTTTCCGACCAGGACCTTATCTCGGCACCCGTTATCGACGAGAAAGGCCACCTGCTGGGTAGGATCACCATCGACGATGTGGTGGATGTCATCATCGACGACGCGGACGAAGCCGTCCTTGCACGTGCCGGGCTGCATCTAGAGGACGATACCTTCGCGCCGATCATGAAGTCGGTACGCAGCCGCGCGCTGTGGCTGACCATTAATCTCATGACCACCTTTCTGGCAGCCACCGTAATCAACCTGTTCGAGGAGACCATTGCTAAGGTAGTGGCACTCGCGGTCCTGATGCCAATCGTTGCCAGCATGGGCGGGATCGCCGGCACCCAAACGCTGACGCTGGTGATTCGCGGCATTGCGCTCGGACAGGTGGGACGAGCCAACCTGATGTATCTGTTGAACCGCGAGTTCGTGGTCGCCCTGCTCAACGGGGTGATGCTGGCCGTTGTGGTTGCCGCCGCGGCGGCGCTGGTATTTCAGGATCCGCTGCTGGGCGGCGTCATCGCCCTGGCCATGATCATCAATCTGATCGTGGCTGCGCTGTCCGGCAGCCTGCTGCCGAGCATCTTGAATCGCCTGAACATCGACCCCGCCATTGCCGGGGGCGTAGTGCTCACCACGGTCACCGACGTCACCGGCTTCTTCGCGTTTCTGGGTCTGGCAACCTGGGCGTACGCTTAACCGCGCCGCCAGCGAATCTAGTGCCAGGCCACTACTGGCTGGCCACCGTCATGCCGCCCACGAGAATGCTCGGCGTGCGGATGTTTCCGCGCTCGTCGACGTCGTCGCCGAGGGCAACGATGTCGCAATACACATCGCGCAGGTTGGCGGCGATGGTGAGCTCATCCACGGGGTAGGCGATGGCGCCATCTTCTACCCAGAAGCCCGAGGCACCGCGTGAGTAGTCTCCGGTAACGCTATTAACGCCCTGGCCCATCAGATCCGTGACCAACAACCCCTGCCCCATCTCACCGAGCAACTCGTCTACCGTCAGGGTCCTGCCCTCAACCTGCAGGTTGAAGACACCGCCCGCATTGCCCGTGGTGGCCATTCCAAGCTTTCGGGCCGAGTAGCTGCCTAGCACGTAGTTCTCAACCACGCCGGCGTTGACGAAGTGCTTCTCCCTGGTTGCGACCCCTTCGCCGTCGAATGCCGCGCTGCCGATCCAACCATGCATCAGCGGCCGCTCGCGCAACGTGACATGCTCGCTCATCACCCGCTCGCCCAACGAGTCGAGCAGAAAAGACGCCTTGCGGTAAAGCGCGCCACCACTGATCGCACCGATCAGATGTCCGATGAATCCCGCCGCCATCTGAGGCGTGAACAGGATTGGGTAACGCCCGGTCGCAATACCACGCGGAGACAACCGGGCCGCGGTGCGGCGCCCAGCTTCGCTGCCAACATGCTGTGCCGACTCGAGCTTGGACGGTTCGCGCGCCAGGGTGTACCAGTAGTCACGCTGCATACCGTTTTCGTCTTCGCCGATGAGCACGCAACTCATGGAATGGCGCGTGCCGTTGAAACCGCCCACGAATCCATGGCTGTTGCCGTACACCCGGCAGGACTGCTGGGTACTCACTTGAGCGCCATCAGAATTCACGATGCGCGCATCCTGCGCTAACCCGGCCACCTCACACTGCCTGGCAAGCTCCTCGGCCTCATCAGTACCCAGCGACCAGGGATGAAACAGTCCGAGATCGGGAAGCTCGACGGGCATCAGTTGGGCCTCGGCAAGCCCGCTGCAGGGGTCTTCCTCGGTGAAGCGAGCGATGTTCGTGGCGGCCGACACCGTCTCCTTGATTGCTGCCGCACTACTATCCGACGTGCTTGCCGAGCCCTTGCGCTGTCCGTGGTAGACGGTGATTCCAAAACCGCGGTCCTGGTTGAACTCCACGGTCTCCAGCTCGCCCTTGCGCACGGTTACCGAAAAACCGGCATCTTCGTTCACGGACACTTCCGCCGCGCTTGCGCCCTGCCGCTCGGCTTCCGCCAGGATATCGCTCACCAACTGCTTGAGCGCGGCCTCGCTTTCACGGACGTCCATCATTGCGGTTGGCATATGCTACGATCCAATCGATTTCTAACTGTCATCAACTTGTGCAGTCTCTCAACGATCCTAGTGTCCGTGCCGCAGGCGAATCCAGCAAATCCGAGCGAAAGCGCGAAGCCAAACGCCTGCTGGAGCTGGGTCGCGCGCTGACAAAGCTCAACTCGCGCCAGATCGGCCAGATTCCTCTGACGGAGGAACTCACAAACGCCATCAACGAGCACGGCCGCATCACCAGCAACGAAGCGAAGCGCCGCCAGCTGCAGTTCATCGGCAAGCTGATTCGCGCGGCAGACGCCAGCGCCATAAAGGCGGCGCTCGACCGCGTAATGGGCACTTCCGCGCAAGCGCGCTTCGAGATGCACCAGCTGGAACGGTGGCGCGATCGGCTCATGACCGACGACAACGCGCTGACAGAGTACCTACAGTTATATCCTGCTACCGACCGCAAGCTGCTAAAGCGTCTCATCAGCAAGGCACGCGCAGACACAGGGCGTGCAGCACCCAGGACACTATTTCGCTTCCTGCGCGACCACGAGCGCTTGCATACTCAAGACGACTGAGTGCCACCAACGGTGACCTCGTCGACCTTCAAAGTGGGCTGACCCACCCCAACCGGCACCGACTGGCCGTCTTTGCCGCACACACCCACGCCGCCATCCAGCTGCAGATCGTTGCCAACCATGGAAATGCGCGTCATCACTTCCGGACCGTTGCCGATCAGCGTGGCACCGCGAATGGGCGCGGTCACCTTGCCGTTCTCGATCAGATAGGCCTCGGTGGCGGAGAACACGAACCGGCCGGAGGTGATGTCCACCTGCCCGCCGCCGAAGTTCACCGCGTAAACGCCATCGTTGACGCTCTCGATGATTTCCTGAGGATCGTGTGGTCCCGGCAGCATGAACGTGTTGGTCATACGTGGCATGGGGAGATGGGCGAACGACTGCCGGCGGCCGTTCCCCGTGCTGGGGACGTTCATGAGACGCGCATTGTGCTTGTCCTGCATGTAACCCTTGAGCACGCCATTCTCGATCAGTACCGTTTCCTGGGTCGCGATGCCTTCATCGTCTATGGACAATGATCCGCGGCGGCCCTGCAGCGTCCCGTCGTCCACAACGGTGCACAGCTCGGATGCCACCTGCTCGCCTACCCGGCCGGCAAACGCGGAGCTGCCTTTGCGGTTGAAGTCACCTTCGAGCCCATGACCCACGGCCTCGTGGAGCAACACGCCCGGCCAGCCCGGGCCCAAAACGACCGTCATGGGACCGGCCGGCGCATCCCGAGCTTCAAGATTGACCAGCGCGGTGCGCACGGCTTCCTTGGCAAGATTCTCTGCAAAATCGCCATCGGCTACGAGTGCCAACTCGCTGCGGCCGCCACCGCCCGCGGAGCCGCGTTCGCGGCGCCCGCCCTGACTCACGATTACGCTCACGTCGAGCCTCACCAGCGGCCGGATGTCCGCCGCCAGCGTACCGTCGGACGCCATCACGAGCATGTACTCATGGCTGGCGGACAGACGCACATTGACCTCAGATACGCGCGGGTCCTGCTGGCGCGCCAGCGCATCCACCCGCGCAAGCAGAGCGACCTTGTCCGCATCGGCTAACGAGCCGATGGGATCCGCCTCCATGTAGCGGCGCTGCCCATCGGGTGAGCGCCATGCCTGTACCTGGCGCTGTTGCCCCTGGCGCGCAATTGACCGCGCCGCCTGTGTGGCGCTGGTCAGCGCCGCCATACCCAAGTCTTCCGCGTAAGCGAAGCCGCTCCTCTCACCACTCACCGCACGCACGCCAACACCCTGGTCGACGCTGAAACTGCCATCTTTGACAATGCCGTCCTCCAGCGACCAGGACTGAGATTTCTGGCGCTGGAAAAACAACTCGCCCAGATCCACCAGCCCTTCAAGCAGCTGACTCATCAATCCTTCTGCCCGGACCAAATCCATGCCCGCAGGCGCCCAAAGCTGCTCCTGCACATCGGCCAACAGATCACTCAAATCTCGGATCTCCCCGCTTCTTCATTTACCGTTGCTGCGTCCTGCTGCACATCCACCACCGGTTCGTCGTCAGCCTGCTCCTGATCCTCGCTCATGGAAGTACCAAACACGCTAACCAGGTTCACCTCCGGTTCGTCTATGGTCCCACTGATCTGGTACCTGGCGCTACTGAACTGCTCCATGGGTTTGCGTAGCACCCGCTCGCCCACGATAACGCCGGCGCCCGCGAGGGGGTTGGCCAGCGCCAGGTACATGCCGTACCAGGGCAGGCTCTTGCTAACCGGCAGCGTGACCACCATCTCGTTGTCCAGGGTTCCCGCCACAAGGTCCACCCGCCCCCCCAACTCGAAGCTCGAACCGGTGCCTTTCACCTTGAGCGACTTGGCAAACTCCAACGCGCCCGCATCCAGCCGCACCGATGCCGACAGTTCGTCGAATACCAAGCCCCTGCCCGTTAGATCGGTAAAATCACCACGCATACGTTTGGCAATGGTGTTGAAGTTCATGAGGCTGAATATGCGCATAGCGCCGCCGCCCGTCTCCACGTCGACGAAGCGGCCGTTGCGCGCGACCACCTCGGCGGTGCCCACCAGCCGTTCGATCTCGATGTTGGCCGGTGACCCCGCCCAGGCAAGATCTCCCACCAGCAAGGCCGATTCCGTTTCCAAGCTGGGCGCGTAACCCCAGTGCGGCAGCACATCAGCCAAGTCGGCCGCGCGCACCTCGCCGGTGAAATGGCTGGTGTCGTCGGCCGATCGCCACATCACGCCTTGCGGCGCCAACACTTCCATGCCATGGATGGTGGCATCCAGGTTGACGAACCTGACGCCCGCCGGCTCAGGCACCATGTCGAAGTGCCAACGGCCGTAGTCGAACTCGCCCACACGCAGGCTGGCCACCCTGACCGAAGCATCTGGCAGATCCGGAATGACACGGACGTCGAGTGGATCGGCTTGCTCGTCATCGGATTCAGGTAGCACGATGTACTCCACGTCCGCGAAGAGCGGCTGATCTCCATCCAGGAGAAAATCAGCCCCCATCATGGGGCTCGCCACGTTAATCGCGAACCCGTCAGCGGTGATGTCTCCATTGAGCACCACATCTTCCACGTGAAAGTCGTCAACATCGATGGTCCCAGCGCGCAGATTAGCAAGCTTGATGGGCAGAGCAGCGTCACTGGTGTCGCCATCGTCCGGTACCACGCTGTCCAGAGTGAACCCCTCTACAGTGCCCGTGAGCAGAAGGTAATCGGCATCGGCAAGCATCGGTGGCGCCAGGCCAAACCCTACCGCGCCCCGCTGTGGCGCCTCGTTGACATGCAGCCATCCGCGGGCACTGGCGTGGGAGAAACTCACCACCTGGTGATCGTCGAGGAACTGCACGCTGACTTCGGAAGGCCGCGGTATCTGTGCGGCCTTGGCAAATTCGCCCGGCAGCGTGAGAGCCGCGCCGACCAGATCCGTGCTTATGTCCAGTCGCGTGATGTCCTCGTCCTGCGTACCCATGAACAGGTCTGCCGTGAAATCTACCCGACCTTCTGCAACGCCGGGATCATCCAACTCCAGCACGTGCAGAACATCGTCGTGGCTTGCGCTGCCTTCCACTCGGAGCACCATGAAGCCTCCATCGTCGCGGGCGCTGAGGCGCGCCGGCGCACCGAATGTGGACCCGGTAACGGCGGAGGCCCGCAAACTGTTGGGGTAGCGGTAACGGAACGCGCCGGTCAGATCGGTAAATGCAATGCGCAAGTCCGGCATTTGGAGATCGGCATCTATCAGCTCGATCTGCATATCCACTTGCAGAGCGTCTTCGTCCGGTTCCTGCTCGCCGAGCGGAATGAACAGCTCGCCGTTGAGGCGCATATCACCCGCCCCGCTCCATCCAGGCATCACGAAGCTCAGCGAGTCGCGCAGCGGTGTGGAGCGAATGAAGTGCAGAAGGTCCTGGGTGGGCGCCCTGGCAATCAGATCCACGGCAGCAAAGTTAGCAGCGTCCAACAACTCCACCCGCGCGCCCGAGCCCAAGGTGGCGCCCGCCGATCGTCCCGCCTGGAGTTCCACCCTCGTACGGGGCCCTGCCACGACGAGCTGACCAAGTACGTCGGATATCTCGGGCCAGTCCTCGTGGTAGCGAACGCGCACGCCACGCAGCCCGCTGCTGAGTTCAACGCGCCGGTGGCGTTCGCCAGGCTTGCCATGCATATGTCCGTGCAGGGCAAATCTCGGGGCAACCAGGGTGCCTTCACGGGGCCCTTCAGCCAGCCACCGACGCAAACCCTCCGCAAGGGTGTAGGGCACGTAGCTGCGGGCCTGATCCAAGTCCACCTCATCCAGCGCGATGAGCAGCGTCAGACGCTCCTCGCTTCGGTCTTCGGGCCGAGCAATGGAGAAGCCGCCCGCCATGCGGTGGGTGGCCGTTCGCCACTGGATCTCCGGCCCACGCAGACCCAGATAGCCATCCTTGGCCCACAATTGCACCACACCCTGGGCGTAAGCCAGCTGCCAGGCATCCGTAAAGGTATCCGGAAAGCGCAGTGCCAGATTCTGGCTGTTGAGACTGAACTGCACGCCGCGCCGGAAGCCGATGAGCTCGCCCGCGCCACCGCGCATGTATGGCGCGCCCCGATAGCCATCGAGATCCAGATCCGCAAGGCTGGCCGCAAATCCCACCTTCAACTCCGGCCACTCCACACGCGCACGCACGTTCAGTGCCGTCGCGTCCGCATTCAGCGCACGGAGCCAGCGGCTGGGGCGTTCCAGGCCACGCAGCGCCTCGGACAGGAAATTCGAGGCGCTGGCAACATCCAGGCTGCCGGCCCACAGCTCCGCGTGGTTCGGTTGCACATCCAGCCTCAGCTCCGGCAACTCCCAGCGCACGGGGGCGGCATCGAGGTCGGGGGACGAGTGGGACAAGCGCAACAGATCGACCACCCCACGGTGTGCCTCATCAGACCCCGCAACGCGCCCAGCGAATTCCACGGACACCGCCACCTCGTCGGGAAGCATGAGATCGTCTGCCACCAGATCGAACAATCCGCCAGACACATCCCCTTGGCGATGCCATTGCAAATTCAAGCGCGACACCAGGAAATGTTCCAATCCGGCCAGACCTGTGGGAACGGGCAGTTGCTGCAGTCGGACGCGCACCTGCACCTCGTCCTCCCACATGGGCCAAAGTCCGTCTTGTGCTTGCAGCTCAAACCGGCCTCCACATTGCTGCTCGCAGGCGCGCGCGGAAGCCGTTGAGGAAAGCAGCAACCGATGGCGGTGGCGACCAGCGCGATTTAGCGCCACGTAGTCGGCCAGGTAGCCATAGGTACGCGCACCGTCACGCAGAACCACCTGCATGTCTACAGAAATCTGGTCGCTGTGATAGACGAGGCCCTGCAGGTCGAAATCCCCACCGGGCTCCATACCACGCAGGCGCCAACCACCTTGCCCGTCGCTCAACAGCTCAACCACGCCGCCGGAAATCAGCAATCGGCGCGTTACCAGACGGTTTCTAATCAGCGTTTCAAGCCAATCCACCTCCACCGTCACGCCATCCAGGTAGCCGGCCGGAAACTCCAGGCGCTCCATGGACAGCACCGGATTGAGCAGCCGCCACGAGCCGTTCAGCCCGTGCACGCGGATCTGCTGCGCCGACAACCACTGGTTGGCCGCCAGCTCCAGGCGATCGAGCACGGCGAACGACAAGCGTCCCACGCTTTGGCCCAGGGCGACGCTCAGCATGATGAGCGTCAGGACCACTAACAGCGGTCTTAGAAAGAGCCGATGCAACTGCTGGATCCATCCTTTGCTATGGAAATTTGACCTCGTCGGCCGCTTTTAGGTCCCACTAACTGGGGCGTACGCGCACCACATCGAACTGACCCGCCGCATAGCTAGGCTCCACCTGAATGCGAATGGAACAGCCCACGCGTTGCGACAGTGCTTCCAGATGAGCGGCATCCTCATCAAGTAGCCTATCGATAACCGGCTCATTGGCACGAATGAGATACTCACCACCAGCGGCGCCGGGGCCGCAGTGCACCCGAGCGTCATCTGCCACGGCCCGGAAGATCTCGATGCTCGTGGTCTGTGGCGTTTTCACCACCCCCACACCTGCGCAGTGCCCGCACGGCTCGCACACCTGCTGGGTCAGACTTTCCCGGGTACGCTTGCGGCTCATCTGCACGAGCCCAAGCGACGAGAAGCCTTCCAGACGAATTTTCGCCGGATCTGCCGCGCAGGCCTCCTGCAAAACCTGGATAACCTGGTTCTCGTGCTCTTCGTCCTCCATGTCGATGAAGTCGATGACCACGATCCCACCCAGGTTGCGCAGCCGCAGCTGGCGGGGAATGGTCTCGGCTGCCTCCAGGTTGGTTTGAAAAACCGTTTCTTCCAGGCTGTGAGCGCCGAGATAGCTGCCGGTGTTGACGTCGATGGTGATCATGGCTTCCGTCTGCTCGATCACCAGGTGACCTCCAGACCTCAGGCCGACCTTTTTGTCCAGACAGCGATCCAGCGCTTCGTGCACGGATCGGCTCTCCAAAAGGCCCACCGGCTCCTCGTAGTAGCTGACTCGATCTACGAAGTCGGGCAGGAATTCGGAAACAAATTCACGCACACGCTCATAGGTGGGCAGATGGTCGATTTGAATGCGATCGAGGTTAGTGCCCACCATGTCGCGCACCGTGCGAATGTGAATGGGCAGCTCCTCATAGAGCAGTCCCGGGCAGCCTACGTCCGTGCGTTTGGCCAGGATATTATCCCAGATCCGCGCCAGCACCCGCATGTCGGCCGCAATGGCACCTGCCTCGACACCCTCGGCCGCGGTGCGCACGATATAGCCCATGCTCGCGCCTTCGTCCTCCCGAACGCGCGCCACTATCGCGCGCAGGCGCTCGCGCTCCACTTCCTCGTCCATCCGCTGAGAGATGCCGATGTGCTCGTTGAATGGCATCAGCACCAGGTAACGCGACGCGATGGCCAGCTTGGTGTTCAAACGCGCGCCTTTGCCCGATATGGGGTCTTTGGCCACCTGCACCATCAGGCGTTGGCCCTCACGCAGCAGCTCGCGAATGTCCGGCGGCGCGTTCTCCTCCGTCTCGCCCAGCATCAGCCTGGGGCCCTCGATATCCCTCACGTGAAGAAATCCGGGTCGGTCCAGCCCGCAGTCGACGAAAGCCGCCTGCATGCCGGGGACTACACGCTCCACTTTTCCCAGATAAATGTTACCCGTGCGGCTGTATCCCTCCGGCCGGGCAAGGTGAATCTCCTGAACGTGTCCTTCAGCCAGCAGGGCCACTCGCGTTTCAAACGCCGAGACGTTGATGAGCAGTTCTTCAGCCATCGCGCCCGCGCCAGATGTCTACCCCAAAGTTTCTGAGCAGTTGCTCTGTCTCGCTCAGCGGCAGGCCTACTATGGCGCTATAACTACCCCTAATGCTTTGGGCAAATATACCCCCAATGCCCTGAATCCCATAACCGCCGGCTTTGTCCCTCGGCTCGCCCGTACGCCAGTATGCTTGCGCCTCATCCCTCCCGATTCGGCGGAACTCCACGTGGCTGGTGACGTGCAGTACCTCACCGCGCTCCGCCGCTAACAGCGCCACGCCGGTTACGACCTGGTGGGTCCGCCCGCTCAACGCCATGAGCATGTCCACGCCGTCCCTCAAATCGGCCGGCTTGCCGAAAATCCGACCATCCAGTACCACCGCGGTATCGGCTCCCAACGAGAGCCGCTCGGGCTCACAGACGCTACGCGCCTTGGTCTGTGCAAGGCGCTCAACGTAGCTTTCCGGGCTTTCGCCAGGGTGCTGCGACTCGTCCGCGTCGGCGGGCCGGACCTCGAACGCTACGCCGATCTGGCGAAGCAGGGCCGTCCTGCGGGGGGAGGCGGAAGCCAGAATCAGCGGGGTCATCGCTATTCGATTCGAAATTGCAGCCGATAGCGCTGCAGTACCAGATACACCAACGGCCAGATCAACATGCTCATAAGAGCTGGCGCCAGAACGCCCCAGGACCATCCCCGACCCCAGGCCACATCCTGGACCAGTGCGCGCATCAGTTCGCTGCCCAGCACCAGCAGGAACACCACGCCGCATTGCTGAATGACCGAGTACATTCGCAGTCGCTCGTAGAAGCGCCAGGCAATATAGGTGATACCGGCCAGGAGAATCCCGTTCAAGCCCAACGGATCTGCCTGCAGCACATCGGCGCCTAGACCGATCACCCACGCTGAGATCAATCCCAATCGGTGGGGTAGCTCCATCACCCAGAAAAACACCACCAGGGCGAGCCAAGCCGGGCGCAGCCAGCCCAGCCACTGGGGCCAGGATTCCGGCGTGTGCAGCACCGCCAGAACCATGGCTAAACCCAGGCTGAGCAGAATCAGCCAACCGCCGTTGGCAGGATTCACTGCCGGCCCTCCGTTACCACCAGCACGTGACGAGAGCGATCCAACAGCGCCGCGGGCCGCACGCTCACCTGCGCATAGCTGGCGGTGGGCTCTACCACTACGGAATCCACGACGCCCACCGGGTAGCCCTGTGGAAAACGCCCACCAAGACCCGAAGTTTCCAGCAGGTCGCCCTGCACAATATCCGCGCTGGTAGGCACGCTCTCCAACTCCAGCCGGTCGAGGCGACCGGTACCCGCGGCGATGCTGCGAACGCCATTGCGGTTGATCTGTACGGGTACCGCGTGGCTGATGTCGGTGACCAGCAGCACCCGCGCTTGCGCCTGCTCGACCTCCACGATCTGGCCGAACAATCCCTCTGAATCAATCACCGCCTGGCCCACCTCGACGGCAGCGTTGACACCTTTGTCAATGATGATCTGGTGGGTGTTCACGGTAGGTACAACGGCTACAAGTTCGGCGATCAGTCCGGCATCCGGCAAGCGCGCCTGGCTACCAAGGAGATCGCGGAGCTGTTCGTTTTCCCGCTTCAGGTTCGACACAACCAGTGCGGTCTGAGAAAGCTCCAGCACGCGCTGCTCCAGAAGGTCGTTGCGTTCCTGGAGCATGTGGCGGGTCGCCATCATCTCGCCGAGCTCGCTGCCCAGGAAGTAAGGCGAGTGAGCCGCATAACGCAGCGGGCTGACCACCGTGCCGATTACGCTACGCACGGGCTCCAGCAGGCGCGTGGTGAATTCCAGAGAAATGAGGACCGCCGATACCAGGGCAAGCCCGGTAAGCAAATAGCCGGCGCCGGATTCGCGAACAAAGAGCGCCTTGATTCTCCGGACCTCCCTCCTATTCGGTCGATAGCAGGTCTGCGTTGCCTGCCTTGTCCATCAGCTCGAGGGCCTTGCCGCCGCCTCGGGCGACACAAGTCAATGGGTCCTCGGCGATGATCACCGGCAAGCCGGTCTCTTCGGCAAGCAGCACGTCCAGGTCTCGCAGCAGGGCTCCCCCGCCCGTGAGCACCAGGCCCGTTTCCGCGATGTCCGACGCCAGTTCCGGCGGACACTGCTCGAGCGCACTCTTCACCGCCTGCACGATCATGGACAAAGGTTCCTGCAACGCCTCAAGGATCTCGTTGCTGTTCAATGTGAAGCTGCGCGGCACGCCTTCCGCCAGATTGCGTCCGCGCACGTCAATCTCTCGAATCTCTTTCTGCGGGTAGGCGGCGCCAATTTCCTGTTTGATCCGTTCGGCCGTGGCCTCACCAATGAGACTGCCCTGGGTGCGGCGCACATACGCCACAATGGCTTCGTCGAAACGGTCGCCACCTACTCGAACCGTGTCGGAGTAAACCACGCCGTTGAGGGAGATGATGGCGATTTCAGTGGTGCCGCCGCCTATGTCCACCACCATGGTTCCCACGGCTTCCTGGACCGGCAAACCGGCACCAATGGCCGCAGCCATGGGTTCTTCCACCAGCCGCACATCGCGAGCCCCCGCAGACAGGGCGCTTTCGCGAATTGCACGGCGTTCCACCTCCGTGGACTTGCATGGCACGCATACGAGCACGCGCGGGCTGGGACGGATGACTGAGTTCTCGTGCACCTTGCCGATGAAATACTTGAGCATCTTCTCGGTAACCAGAAAATCAGCGATCACGCCGTCTTTCAAAGGCCGAATGGCAGTGATATTCCCAGGCGTGCGGCCCAGCATGCGTTTGGCGTCCAACCCAACCGCCGCCACGCTCTTCTGGTTGCCCTGGGTGCGGATTGCCACCACAGACGGCTCGTTCAATGCGATTCCGTGATCCCGCACGTAAATCAGTGTGTTCGCGGTCCCCAGATCAATGGAGAGGTCTCGGGAGAACAACCCGCGAATATTCTTGAACATCAGAAAGGCTCTGGCGATTGTCTTAGGTGAGCGCGCACTACTGTATCAAGTTGCGATTCCGCTTGGAACCAGCGCCCGAGCCCCTGGGCCTGTTCGCACTCAATCTGGAACCGCGTTGCCGACCAACGTTTTCATTGCCTGCGCGGTGCTTTAGGCTTCGCCCCATGGCGGACATCGACATAGCCCACCTATCGCGCCTGGCGCAGCTGGCCCTGGACGACGGCGAACGCGCCCGCGTGCTGCAAGATCTGGAGCGCATCATCGTCATGGTGGATCAGATGCAGAGCATCGACACTGGCGGGGTGGCCCCACTGGCCCATCCGCTGGACGCGGGTGCGACGCTCCGACCCGATCAGGTCACCGAGGAAATCGACCGCGAGCTGTATCAAGCTGGTGCACCCGCCACTGAGCGCGGCTTTTATCTGGTTCCCCGAGTCGTAGACTAACGTGGATCCATTTGCCGAAATTACCCGCCTGCGCCGCGGCCTGGACGACGGTGAGTTCTCCAGCCGGGAACTCGCCGAGTTTTATCTGTCGCGCTCACGGCAACTCAACCCGCAAATCAACGGCTACATCAACCTCAGCGAGGATCGTGCGCTGGCTCAAGCGGCTGCCGCCGACGCCCGCATAGCCGCAGGCGAAGCTGGCCCGGTCACCGGCATTCCGCTGGCTCACAAAGACATCTTCTGCACACGCGGCATCCCCACCACGTGCGCTTCGCGCATGCTGGCTTCCTTCGTGCCACCCTACGACGCAACCGTGGTTGAGCGGCTGGAAGGCGCAGGGGCCGTCACCCTGGGAAAGGCGAACCTGGATGAGTTCGCCATGGGTTCATCTAACGAGAACAGCTACTTCGGCGCGGTGAGCAATCCGTGGGACACCAGCCGGGTACCAGGCGGCTCCTCGGGAGGGTCCGCGGCTACAGTGGCTGCCGGCATGGCGCCCATAGCCACCGGCACCGACACCGGCGGGTCCATTCGACAGCCGGCCGCGTTCTGTGGCGTATGCGGCCTGAAGCCCACCTACGGCCGGGTATCCCGATACGGGATGGTGGCCTTCGCCTCCAGCCTGGACCAGGGGGGTGTGCTGGGCCGAAGCGCCGCCGACATCGCCATGCTCCTTGCCCAGTTCGCCGGGCCCGACCCGAAGGATGCCACCAGTCACCCGGAGTCGGACCCCTGGCTCAACGCGCTGCGCGAGATGCCCGACCCCGAGCAGGCATTGACACCCTCGGATGGATTGCGCGTTGGCCTGCCGAAAGAGTACTTCGCCCATCTGGCGGAGGCAGGGCACCTGGACGAAGCGAGCAAGCTGTTCGAAAGCTGGGGCTGCACCCTCACGGAGGTTTCGCTGCCGCATACCGACGCGGCCATTCCCGCGTACTACGTCATTGCCGGAGCGGAGGCGTCCACCAACCTGTCACGCTACGACGGCGTGCGCTATGGGCACCGCTGCAGCGACCCGGTATCGCTGGAAGACCTCTACCAGCGCTCGCGCACGGAAGGTTTTGGCGCAGAGGTGAAGCGCCGCATCCTCACCGGCACGTACGCCCTGTCGGTGGGGTATTTCGACGCTTACTATCTGCAAGCGCAGAAGATCCGACGGCTGATCCAGAACGACTTTCTGACCGCTTTCGAATCCGTGGACATGATCCTGGCCCCCACCGCACCCGGAGTGGCTTTCGCCAAAGACGATCTGACCGCCGATCCGGTCGCCATGTACCAGCAGGATCTGTTCACCATTCCGGCAAGCCTGGCAGGGCTGCCGGCCATGTCAGTGCCATGCGGCGTGCAGGACAACCTGCCGCTGGGCATGCAGCTCATCGCGCCGCATTTCGCCGAGCGCACGCTGCTCGCGTGGAGCCACCGCTTTCAGCAGGCCACCGATTGGCACACCCGTCACCCCACTTTGTCGGAGGCCGCGACCTGATGGCGCCGCCGGGATGGGAAGCCGTAATAGGCCTGGAAGTGCACGTGCAGCTGGCTACGCGCAGCAAGATCTTCTCAGGCGCGCCTAGCGCATTCGGTGCGGCCCCCAACGAGCAAGCCTGCGTGATCGATCTGGGGCTTCCCGGCGTGTTGCCCGTACTCAACGAGCAGGCGGTGCGCATGGCGGTCACCTTCGGTCTATCCATCGGCGCCACGATCCACCCGTACTCCATATTCGATCGCAAGAACTACTTCTACCCCGACCTTCCAAAGGGGTATCAGATCAGCCAGTTTGCCCACCCCATCGTCGGCCCCGGATCGCTGACCATCCAACTGCCGAACGGCGAACGCAAGACCGTCGGCATCACCCGCGCGCATCTGGAAGAAGACGCGGGAAAATCCGTTCACGATGCCTACCCCGGCCTGACGGCCATCGATCTGAACCGCACCGGCACGCCGCTCTTGGAGGTGGTGTCGGAGCCCGACCTGTCCAGCGCTGCCGAGGCCAGCACCTACTTCCGTCAGCTGCACAGCCTGGTGCGCTATCTGAAGATCTGCGACGGCAATCTGGCTGAAGGGAGCATGCGCTGCGACGCCAACGTGTCCGTGCGGCCGGTGGGAACCACCGAGCTCGGCCAGCGTACCGAAATCAAGAACGTGAACTCCTTTCGCTTCGTCGAGCGCGCCATTGACTACGAGATCGAACGACAGGTTGGCGTGCTCGAATCGGGAGGCGAGATTAAGCAGCAGACCCTGCTCTACGACGCAGACCAGGACGAAACCCGTCCCATGCGCAGCAAGGAATATTCCGAAGACTACCGCTACTTTCCGGATCCCGACCTTCTGCCCGTGCACATCACCGAGGCAGTCATTGCCGAGATCAGAGACGGCCTGCCGGAACTTCCAGCCCAGCGGCAGCAGCGTTACGTGGACGAGTACGCACTGAGCAGCTACGACGCCGGCTGGCTTACGGAGGATCCCGCCGTGGCCGATTTCTTCGAAGCCACCACCAGCGCGTGCGGAGACCCAAAGCTGAGCGCGAACTGGATCATGGGTGAGCTCAGCGCTGCTTTGAACCGTGAGGATGTCGCCATCGACACGGCCCCCATCAGCGCCGGGGAACTGGGCACCCTCATTGCCCGGATCCAGGACGGCACCATCTCCTCAAAGATCGCCAAGACCGTGTTCGAGGCCCTTTGGCAGCAGGAAGGTTCGGTGGATGCGATCATCGACGCGCGTGGGCTGCGCCAACTCAGCGACACTGGAGAACTCACTGCCATTGTGGACGAGGTGGTGACCGCCAACCCCGATCAGGTGGAGCAATTCCGCGCCGGCAAAAACAAAGTGCTGGGCTTCTTGGTAGGCCAGGTAATGAAAGCCACCCAGGGCAAAGCCAACCCACAGCAGGTAAACACACTCCTGCGCGAACGCCTGAAATAAGGCCTCGGTTCGCGCCACCCGGGAAGGCTCTGCGCCCCATAGTCAGGCGCCAGGCCAAGGTGCTTTGCCCAAACACAAATAGTATGCTTGGCGGCAGATAATCAGAAAAAAAAGCGGGGGCAAAGACCTTGAGCGAGCAACCACTGCCCGTTGTGGAATACCTGAAGGTTCCAGAAAACGGAGACCCTTATCTCGAGGGCTACAAATGTGACGCCTGTGGCGCCACCTTCTTGGGAGAGCGCTCGGTGTGCTCGAAGTGCGGAGCCCGTGACCAGATGAGCACCGTGACACTACCCAATTCCGGCAAGCTCTACTCGTACTGCATCGTGCACCGGTCGTTTCCCGGAATCGACGTGCCTTATATCAGCGCCATCGTAGACCTGGACGATGGCACCGCCATCAAGGGCAATCTGATCAACATCGAACCGGATCCCGAGCAGATTGAATTCGGCATGGCCGTGGACGTCGTGTTCGACGACGCCCTGGGCCGCAAGGACAAAGAAGGTAATTCGTATCTTTCCTATTTTTTTCAACCAGCAAACGGCTGAGACCAGATCGGCCACAAGCCAACACATAGCAGCCAAGCGCTAGGAGACAGCGATGAGTGATGCATACATAGTCGGCGTCGACATGATCAAGTTCGGGCGTTTTCCCGAAAAAACCGTCCCGCAGATCGGCGCCGAGTCTGCGCTGATGGCTCTGGACGACTGCGGGCTGACGATTCAAGACATGGAAGCCCTCTACTGCGGCAACCTGGGTCAGGCCAGCGGGATGGTAGGACAGCGCATGCTGCAGCAGATTGGCCAGACGGGCATTCCCGTGGTCAACGTGTCGAACGCGTGTGCCACCGGTGCCACGGCGTTTCGCGAAGCCTGGGCTTCAGTGAAAGCCGGCCTGTACGACTGCGTGCTGGCTGTGGGCGTGGAGCAGATGGGTAAGGGTTTGCTGGGGGGCGCCGGTGCAGCCACCGGGATCCCCAAGGAAGGTCTGCTGGGCTCCGGCACCATGCCCGCCGTCTTTGCGGAAGCCGGCATGGAGCACACCAACAAGTACGGCACTACCTTTGAGCAGTTCGCCAAGGTGTCGGTGAAGAACCATCACCACTCCACCATGAACCCAAAGGCCATGTATCAGATCGAGACGCCTTTGGAGACGGTGATGAACGCGGAGATGATCTCCTATCCGAACACCAAACTCATGTGCTCGGTAAACGTGGACGGCTCGGCCGCCGCCGTGATCTGCTCCGAGTCAAAGGCCAAAGAACTGGGACTGATGAGCCGGGCAGTGAAAGTCCGGGCATCGGTACTCACTTCCGATCCCTGGCAGGAGCGCGACCTGGTCATGCCAGACGTAAACTCCTGCACCCGCAAAGCGGCTGCCGCTGCGTACGAGATGGCTGGCTTGGGGCCGGACGACATCGACCTCATCGAGCTGCACGACTGTTTCGCAACGGCGGAGATTCTGCACTATGAGAATCTGGGGCTGTGCGGCGACGGGGAAGCCGGCCGTCTCATCGACGACGGCGAAGTGGCTCTGGGCGGCCGCATTCCCGTCAACGTATCGGGCGGGCTGCTGTCCAAGGGGCATCCCCTGGGCGCCACCGGCATCGCGAATATCTACGAAGTCACCACCCATCTGCGTGGGGAGGCAGGGGAACGCCAGGTGGAAGGCGCCCGCATCGGCCTCACACACGTCATCGGCTTGGGTAGCGCCTGCGGCATACACATCCTTGAGAAGACTTAAGGCAAAGCCGGGGCAAGAGCAGGAGGCGCCACCGAGGTGGCGCCTTTTTTCTATCTCATGAAGATTGGGGTCGTAAGCGACACGCACAACAACCTACGCAATGTGGGGCGAATCGTTGAGCTGTTCAACGAATACGGCGTGGATCGAGTGGTCCACACCGGCGACATCACCCAGGCCAAAACCCTGGACGTATTTGCCCAACTCGACGCGCCCATGTGGGGTGTTTACGGCAACAACGACCAGGAGCGCGAGTCCCTGGAAGCTGCCGTGCAAGCCCATGGCTTCCTGTTCCAGGAGCCACCTTTCGAACTGACCTGGTACACGCGCAGCATCCTTCTGGTGCACGACCCATTGGACCTGAACGACACGTTGGCGCCGCATCACGAATTGGCCCTGCACGGGCACACCCACCTGCACCGTTACGAATCTCGCGCTGGGCAGGTGTTCTTCAATCCCGGGGAATGTGCCGGGCACATGCGCGGGCACAACGCCGTGGGCGTCGTAGACCTAGCGACCTTGAGCGCGGAGCTGCTGCGCTTTTAGCAGGAAACCGTGCCGGATAGTCGGCTCACGGTTAACCGGCACCGGCCTCGATTCGTTCCAGAATTTCGCTGATCCGCTCCGCATTCGTGCCCAGATCCCCCAAGCCCACGCGCGACACGCTGCGCACGTCCACCAGGGAGCCATCGTTCGTGGGGCTGATCCGAATCGCCACATCGTCCTTGAAGCCAAACCAGAAGGTAGTGGCCGTAGCCTCCACCAGGCGCTTGTCGGGATCGGCGTTTACCAATTCCAGCCCCATGTCTTCCAGCGCAAGAACCGCAACGGCAAAAGTGTCCGCCACGCTGGCCGGAACGGCCAATGGCTGGAGCCACGGATAGCTTTCGGCCTGCATCTCGATGGTCTCAGCGTCGATCTCCAGCGGGTTGCTCTGAGTGCCGCGCAGGGCGACCACCTTGTCGAACCTAGGGGGATCGGTCACGTCCGTGGAGATGTTGTGAATCGGCGGCGCTCGCCCACCACCGATGAACTGACTGCCCATGACGATCAGCACCACCACGTTCACCACCATGGCCAGATAGATCGGCCGGCGCGAGGCTGGCACGTGGCGCTTGCGTGCAACCAATAGCGCCACCACGCCGATGATCACACCCAGCGCGGCCAGGCCCATGGCCAGCACCAACGACAACAGACCAACCTGAAAGCCCCAGATGCCGGCTTTGGCGCCTAGGGGCCCCAGCGGTAACAAAGCCGCAGCAATCAACGCCAACAGCAGGATGGCCTTTGACCACCGCAAGTTAGTCGATTGCGTCGATGCCCGTGTTTCCCCTTCGGCCATAGCGTGCCCCAATCTCGGATGTGCGCCGACTATAGCCTAGGCGGGGCAGGCGGTACTAATGCGTTGGGAGCCTCAACCTATGGGGATCGGCGCGCTTCCAGGCGCAGGTCTTCTTCGGCAGCGCCGTGTTGAAGGGAAGACTCTTCCATGGTCACCAGGGTCAACGGCATCTCGCTGTTGCGGCTTTGCTGGAGTTCACCCCAAGACTCACACCACTGGGCGTAGCGTGCCGCTTCTTCCAGGGCCAGCCGCTGGCTCTGGAACGGCCCCTGGTCGCCTTCACGCGTGGCAACCCACCAGGATCCGTTCTGTTTGAAGATTCGCGAGTCCGAACGGAAAAAGGGCCGCCTTTGTGAATCACCTTGTCTCATGTTGTCTCACGGCCGCTTCTCTGGCCACCAAACCGGCCCCTGCTATCTAGATGAGTATTGGATCACACACCAAACGGGACCATTCCAATCCCTTGTGAGTAGGCTGTGAGCGATTGTAAAAAAATGTAAGCGCAATTTCGGGCCGCGCGGCAACGCCCGGCGTTGTGGGAAGTCCGCCGGGAGATCCGGTATAGTGCCGGGCCTTATTTCGACAGGGTTTTCCGGTGGCCGCATCATCAATGGAAGAACTGGTTTCGCTGTGCAAGCGGCGGGGCTTCATCTTCCAATCCAGTGACATCTACGGCGGCCTACAGGGGCTCTACGACTTCGGCCCGCTGGGCGTGGAGCTGAAAAACAATCTCAAGTCTGCCTGGTGGCGCGCCATGGTCTATGAGCGCGACGACGTGGAAGGCCTGGATGCCGCCATCCTCACCAATCCGCTCACCCTGCAATACTCGGGGCACGAGGAGACGTTCACCGACCCGCTTGTAGACTGCCGCAACTGCAACGCCCGCCACCGTGCCGACCACCTGGAGCGGGATGTCTGCCCAAACTGCGGGTCTACCGACCTCACCGATCCACGTGCGTTCAACCTGATGTTCAAGACCTCGGTGGGGCCAGTGGACGACGGATCCAGCTTTGCCTACCTGCGCCCGGAGACGGCCCAAGCGATCTTTACCAATTTTAAAAACGTGCTGGACTCCACCTCGCGGCGCCTGCCATTCGGTATCGCCCAGATGGGGAAAGCGTTTCGCAATGAGATCACCCCCCGGAACTTCATATTCAGGGTGCGCGAATTCGAGCAGATGGAGCTGGAATTCTTCGTGGAGCCGGGCAGCGACGAGGCATGGCACCAGGCTTGGGTGGAAGAGCGCCTGGCATGGTGGACGGCCCAGGGCGTCAGTCCGAACAACCTGCAGATTTACAACGTGCCGGCGGATGAGCTGGCGCACTACTCCAAGGCCACCGTAGACCTGATGTACCGCTTTCCTCACGGCATGGAGGAGCTGGAGGGTATCGCTAACCGTACGGATTTCGATCTGGGCTCCCATACTAAGGCGCAAGGGGATTTCGACATCCAGGCAACCGTCACGTCTAACAAAGACTCCAACGCAAAACTTGCGGTCCACGACCTGGAAAGCAAGAAATGGATCGTTCCCTACGTCATTGAGCCCTCTGCCGGCGTGGAGCGTGGCGTGCTTGCCGTGCTCAACGAAGCCTACAACGAGCAGCAGTTGGATGACGGAAAAACGCGCACCGTGCTCTCATTGCAGCCCCACCTGGCTCCGGTGAAAGCCGCCGTGCTGCCACTCAAGCGCAACCACGAAGGTATCGTGTCCAAGGCCAAAGCCATCAAGGCAGAACTGCAGTCGCTGGGAATTGGCCGCATGCTTTTCGAAGACACTGGAAACATCGGGAAAGGGTACCGGCGACACGACGAGGTGGGCACGCCGATCTGCATCACGGTGGACTTCGAAACCATCGAGGGCGACGACACGGTTACCGTGCGCGACCGGGACAGCATGGAGCAGCAACGCCTGGCGGTCGCCGAGCTTGCCGACTTCGTGAAGGACTACTTCAAGTAATGGCTACCGCCGTCATCGCCACCATCGGAGAAGATCGGCCCGGCCTCGTCAACGAGCTCTCGGAGCTAGTCGTTCGGCTCAACTTGAACATCGAAGACAGCCGCATGACCGTTCTAGCCGGTGAGTTCGCGGTGCTGATGTCGGTTGCAGGAGAGGATGCGCTGCTCGACGAGCTGGAGCAGCAGCTCAACGCGCTATGCGCTGACTCCGGCCTTGCCCATCTGTTCAGAAGGTCTACCCAGCGAGCCGCCGAAGACTCGCTGGCCTGTCAGGCTCGGGTGATCGCCATGGACCACCCCGGCATCGTCAATCGTATCGCCGGCTTCTTCTCCAGCCGCGGTATCAACATCCGCGAGCTGAACACCGAGACCGAACATGCCGCCCACACGGGCACACCCATCTTCAACCTCACGTTAACCGTGGAGCTTTCCGCCCACACGAATGCGGCCACGCTGGCCAGCGCGTTCGAAGCGTTCTGCGACGAGCATAGCCTGGACGGCACGCTGCGATCCGACTAGCGGCGCGACTTAACCGTCGGTGAGTGGTTCGAGCACCAGTTCGACACACCGATTCAGCTGTCTTCCCTCGACCCTGCCGTTGTCCGCTACGGGGTGGTGGGGGCCATATCCCGCGTGTAAAAACGCCGTCTGTCCACCTCCCGACTGATCGGGTAATAGGCCACTCCGCGAGCGCGACGGTCAGACAGATCTATGCTGCACGCCACTGATCCGGTGTTATCGGTATGACCGTTCGGCTCTACCAGGGGCTTGTTTGATGCCTGACGTTTGCCCACATAGGCGTTTGTGGTGCACGCGGCAAGCAGCATCACAACCAGATTACAGGTGGCAGACCGTCGCATTTCTTAATCGACAGCCGTCACCACAATTCGAATCGAACACTCAGGCGCACAACCCGAACTTGACGTTAACGGCTCACCTTTTCGAGGCGATCGGCGTCACCCAGACGCCAGGGTCATCGACCAAACAGTTTGCGCACCATTGGCCGCAGACTCAGCCGCAGATCGCCGGGTAGGCGCCTGTAGTGTGATTGCAGCCAATAAAACAGACGCGAGCGGTCTGACTGTGGCGACCCTTGCGCCCCCCAACGCGCTGCAAACCCAGGATCGCGTCGGGTCAATTCTTCGATGAGTTTCACCGATGAAGCACTTTCTAAACTGCCGCCGAGGTCGCCCCGCCGGTCGGTTATGGCACGAGCCAGCGTTGCATCGGTCGATCCATCCAGCGCTAACGGCTTCCAGTCGATGCGAAAATCCGGCGAGATCGCCGCGACGCTCAGCAAATCAGGACGCATACTCAGCTCGTCCACTGACTGCCGGGTCTGCTCGCGCGAGCGGTGTTTCGCAATCTCGGCCTGATAGCGATTGGACCGGGAAGACAGCTGGCCGTCGGAAATGGTGAAAGCGGCCACCGGCCAATCCACGTGGTAAGGGATCGCCTCCTCGGCGAATGACCGCCACAGGGCCCAGTCTCCAGCCAACCTCATGGTTTCCAAAGCATCGCCAGCTCGCGCCCACAATCGCCGTCGCCAGAACACCCCTTCCTGCTGGATGGTGGGCCAGTAGATTCCATCACACAAGCCCGCCGACACAACTGCCTTGGGATACTGCACGCCGGCAAACGAAATCGGCACGCCGTCACGATAGACGAGTACAGGAGGAACCACCCAGGAAACTTCGGGGAGCTCACTGAAGACCCTTGACATGGCCGCAAACGCCCCCGGCAGGAAGAAGTCGCCAGCGTTGATCCAGGTCATGGGCGAGACTTCGGCACCGTCCAGCGCAAGCGCGCCTTTTTGCAGCGCATCGTATAACCCAGCGTCGGGTTCGGATGCGAAAGTGAGGTGCACGTTGCATCCCTGACGATCCGTGTTGTCGCGCAGCTGCCGCTGAAGCGCTTCCAGGAGGGTCAGCGTATCGTCCTCAGACCCGCCGTCTTGAACGTGAAGCCGGATGTCGAAATCGCCTTGCTGGCTCAGCACGCTGTCCAGCGTGCCGGCAAGCGCACTCCCCGCATTGAGCACCGGCACCACTACCGCAAACTCCAACCGTGCGGGAACCGCTATGCCATCCACCTGCGTCGAGGCAGCGCGGCGGGCCGTAGCGCTGCGCGCGAGCTTTGCGGCCTCTTCCCGGGCGGCGACCACACGGCGATAGGATGGCTGCCACGAGCGCTCAGCAGAAACGTGTTGCTCCACCAGCTCGATCAGCTGCGAGCGCTGATTCAGCAGAGCCTCTGCGCTCAGCTCGCCTGTATAGACACGGCGGCTGACCGCTTCCCAGAAGCCGTCCCGTATCATCCACTCTGGCGTCATGCGCTCTTGCTGAATCAGATGCGACACCACCACACCAGGATCATAAGCTACGGAATATCCGAGGCGACGAATGGCCCGAGTCGCCGCCAGCTCTTCGTGACACAGCGGCACCCCCGCAGCGCGACCCAGCGATTCATCGAATCCCCCCGTCTCCAACAGCGCGCTGGTGCGATAGGCGATGTTTGCGCCCACCAACCAGCGCTCTTCATCCTGCTCGAGAACCAGCTCCTCGTCGCCCCAGTCAATTACCGCAAGCGCACCAAGCAATTTTCCGCGCAGCCAGCTCGGTGGGGTAGATTCCCAGGACGGGCGCACCGGCCCACCCAACACGCCGAGCCGCTCGTCTGCCTGCGTCAGAGCGCGCCCCAGGTTTTCGGCCCAGTCCACGTCTGGCACTGCGTCGTCGTCCAGATACGCGATGAATGGAGTAGAACAGCTCTGTAACGCCACATTGCGCGCAAACGAGAGGCCGGACCGCTGCGTGATAACATATTCCAGATTGGGCGAGCCGCCGTAGCGCTCCCGGCAGCGCTCCGACTCGGCGGGCATACAGGAATTATCTACCACCAGGAGCTTGAAGCCGGCGTCGCTCTGCTGGGCAAGCGCTTCGAGGCAACGACCGAGCTGCTCGAATCGGCGATAGGTGCATACGGCAACGGTAAAGGTTGAATCTTGCAACGGCCTACCTACATTCATCGCCACGCACGTTACCGGGATTCTGCGATCACATCACGTGAACGGAATGATCAATGATTTGCGCACCCCTTGGAAGTGTCCAACTAGCAGGCGGGCGCGCCGTTGGCGTCGCCAAAAACCGTTCAGTCGGCGGCTAGCGCAAAGTTAATGGTACACCTCGCCACCTATCGGCGCAGGCTCACCCGCCTGCTCAAGGGTTCCCGAAACGCGCAGCAGGAACTCGCTCGCATCTCCAAAGCCCTTCGCTCCAAAAGCGACATCGTATTGGTACACACGTGTGGAAAGGTAGGGTCCACGGCGATGCATGCCGCCATCGCCTCCTTGCGCAAGGTAGCCTGCCTGCAAACGCACTTCATCTCCCCCGACGGAATAAGAACTGCGCGCGCAGACCATGCAAACCTGGGGCAGGATCCTTGGCATCTGCACGTAGGCGAGCGCATTGGCCAGGAGCTGGCGATCCACCCCCAACGCCCGGTGAAGATCGTAACCTCAGTGCGTGACCCCATCGCTCGCGCTATCTCCAACCTGTTCGAGAATCCCGAACTCACTACTGGGCACGCAGACCTCGAAACACTGCCCATGGGGAAGCTCGCCGCCCTTGCCGAGGAGCAGGTAGCCGCCAGCCTGAACTATATGGAGACTTGGTTTGACACAGAACTTGCCTACTTGCTGGGCGACAACCTCCTGAATCGGCCCTTTCAGGCGGCAAGCGGCTTTTGCGCGTACCCCGATGACCGGCGCGGGCTGTTCGTGGTCAAGCTGGAATCACTAGACGATGCCCTAGCGGCCGCCTTGGCGGAATTCCTCGGGCAGCCGAAACCGCTGCGCATTCCAATGCGCCGAAGCCGTTCCAACACGCCAGATGCCGGACTCTACACGCAGCTGCATGCCCGGCTGTCGTTGCCGGAGACACTCGTCACCAAGGTGTATTCGTCACGCCTGTGCAGGCACTTCTATTCCGAGGCAGAGATCGTGCGCTTCTCGAAGCGCTGGAAGGCGCGGAGCTGACGCCTCGGGAAGTTCCGACCCCGCATACCCCCATGCTATTCTCACAGCCCAATTAAACGGCCCGTCGACCAAGATTGAACGCGTCTGAGTCCCTGCACGTAGAGCACACCGGCTGGCTCGAATTCCCCCCCGGTGACCTGGTGGCGCAATACGTTCGCCAGGGCTGGTTCGAATTCACCGAGCGCGCGTTCCTTTGGGTTTACCTGCGCCGGGGCAACACCTATCTGGACATCGGGGCCCACGCGGGTTTCCACGCGGCAACGGCGAGGCAGGTGGTGGGTGAGTCCGGCACCGTGGTGTGCGTCGAACCCAATCCGGCCCTGCACCCGCTCCTGCAGGCCAATGTAGCGAGCTTGGACCTGCGTCCGGTCGCCGTTTCCGACCATACGGGCAGCGCCCGACTGCAGATCGCATCGGCGGCCGGAAGCTCGTTTGCTCACCTCAGCGACGATACGGGCGGAATAGAGATCAACACGGTGACCCTGCCCCAGCTGATGGCGAGCCTCAATGGCAACCAGCCCGAACTGATCAAGATCGACATTGAAGGTGCCGAGCTGGCGCTGTTCGCTTCGGCCGAGGACGTGCTCGCCGACTTCGATGGGGTGGTGCTGGTGGAGTTCTCCAAGGAGAACCTGGAACGCGCGGGGGCCACAACTGAGGCCTTGGAAGCCATGGTGCGCGGCCTGGGGCTGGAAATCTGCCGGTACGATCCCACCAGGAACCGTTTGGTGCCCGCCCAGCCTCAGCATCCCGTATGGTATGAGAATTACTATCTGTGTCGGCGGCCTGGGCAGATCAACAGGCGCCTGGCTCGCGCAAGCCAACAGCACCGCCGGATCGCCACGGATATCTGTGCTAAGGGACTGATCGCGAAAGCCAACCACGAGCTCATCGAGGCGCACCAAAAGGCCGACCTGATGTTGGCTGACCTATGCGACAACTTTCGCGGCTTGCATGCATTCGTGGAAAGCAACGGCAGCAAGCCGCTCAAGCCCAAGCGATTGCGGCGCAAGCGTGCCGACAGGATTGCAGACTTGCAGCATCTGTTCGGCGCTTCCAAGGCCATCGCCGAATACACCCTCGACGAACTGGAGCGCAGACAGAACCTGTTGGCCGACACCGCGGCGACGCTGAGCCAAGCCGTCCACAGCACGCTGTCTTTGGAAGACGTGCTGGGCGTGTCCAGGCTACACGAGCTACAAGCCGACCGGGGCGAGGTCGATCCGCTGGAGGCAGGGCTAGCAGACGCCCGTCAGCTGATTGAGTCCTATCAAACCATCAACGCAAGGGCTCAAGGGCTCATGGAGTCGTTGGCGTGGGCCACCAGCACTCAGGAAACCCAGGCGCAACTGGTGGCAACCCTGGAAAGCGCGCTGGCCGAGAAACGCGACGAATTGCAGGTCCAATACCAGGCCCTCGCCGAAACCAGACAGTCGTTGGATTCCGCCAATCAATCGTTGCAGGACGACGGAGCCGAGTTGGCCAGAACGCACACGACGCTCGAGCACACCACCGCCGAACTGACCCAAAAGGGTGTCGATCTGGACCAGGCCTATGCGGACCTGACACAGCTGCGCGCGGACTTGAACCAGGCCCATTCCGATCTGGGAGAAACACGCACCAACC
>CENY01018605.1_pt1 | contig 40099 bp, 37 predicted proteins | sample 356181 | NCBI WGS metagenome assembly CENY01 (sample SAMEA2619840, study PRJEB7988) | marine metagenome | isolation source: saline water (ENVO:00002010), including
GGCTCTGCTGGATCAGGCCGGGGTATGGGAGGCTTTGCGCTCGGCCGCTTACACCGAGATGCGGGTCTGGGAGGAGCGGGGAACCGGCGAGGTGGCGTTCACTGCGGCGTCAGTGGGCCGCGAGGAGCTGGGTTGGATTTGTGAAAACTCCCAGCTGCTGGAGGCGTTGTGGGCGGCACTGGATGCCATCCGAAATGTGTCCGTGCACGTGGGTGACGAGATACAAGACGTGGCAGTAGGGCCGGCTGAGGCGCGCCTTGCATTGCCGGGCGAAACCCTGGTCGGGCGTCTGCTCATTGGCGCCGACGGCGGCCGTTCGCTGGTTCGCTCCGCGTTGAATGTCGGATTGGCGGATACGCCCACCGGCCATTGCGCGCTGGCCACGGTGGTTCGCATCGGCAACGGTCACGCGGGGATCGCGTGGCAGCGTTTTCTGCTGGAAGGTCCCCTGGCGGTGCTGCCCAGCAGCGATCCCCATCTGGCCTCGGTGGTCTGGTCGCAATCGCCTGAAGCGGCCGGGCGCCGCCGCGATATGGATGCTCAGGCCTTCTGTGCGGAACTCGAAGCGTCGCTGGAGCATCGACTGGGTCGAGTAGAGGTGGTGGACCGGCGGGTTGTATTTCCCATTTCTCAGCTGCTGGTAGAGAACTTCAACCCGGTCCCGCGGGCGTTGCTCATAGGAGACGCTGCGCGCGTCATCCATCCGCTGGCGGGTCTGGGCGCCAATGTGGGATTCGAAGACGTACGCGCGCTTGTCAAGACGGCGCAAGGCGTGCCTGTGGACGGCGATCTGGGCGCGCAGGGAACGTGGTCTGGCTTCGCCCGCCGCCGTCGTGCGCGTGCGCAATTCATGCTGGGTCTCATGACCGTTTTCAGGCGTACCTACGCGGCGAAGAGCCCCTTATCACACCTGCTGCGCAACACGGGCGTGAGCCTGTTCGACCGCAGCGGTTGGGTGAAGCAGCAGTTCATTCGTGAAGCCCTCGGGGTAGGGCAGGCGGCGGGCCCCTGACGCGCAGTTGGTAAGGAAATCCTCATCCGAGCTGGCTACTATGCGCATGCGCGCGCCTGGGTCGGATGCGGGTGCGATCATCAACCGGGTATACACATGAGCAAGCAGACACCGCTGTTCGATCAGCACGTTGCGGCGGGCGGCAAGATGGTGGATTTTGCGGGCTGGCGGATGCCGCTGAATTACGGGTCTCAGCTGGCCGAGCACCGGGCCGTGCGCGAAAACGTGGGGATGTTCGACGTGTCGCACATGACGGTGGTGGATGTGGCTGGGGCCGGGGCGCTGGACTACCTGCGGCGGCTGGTAAGCAACGATGTGACAAAGCTGCAATCGGTAGGGCAGGCTTGCTACGGACTGCTGCTCAACGAATCCGGCGGGGTCATTGACGACCTCATCGTCTACCGTCGCGCGGACGACTACCGGCTGGTGACCAATGCCGCCACCCGGGATTCCGTGCTGGCGTGGCTGTCGCAGCATAGCGACGGGTCGGTTGCCATCGAAGAGCGGGAGCTGGCCATGTTGGCGGTGCAGGGCCCCCGGGCATTGGCGTGCTTTTCCGACCTGGCCGGCAAGCCGGTGCCCGAGGCGCCGTTTACGGCGGTGGAGCACGGTGGCTGGCTGGTCGCGCGTACCGGCTACACCGGAGAAGACGGCGTGGAAGTTGTGCTGGAACCCGACGCAGCCGTTCGCTTGTGGCAGGCCCTGGCGGCAGCGGGTGTGCAACCGGCGGGTCTGGCCGCCCGCGACACCCTGCGCTTGGAGGCGGGCTTGAACCTGTGCGGTCAGGATATGGATGCCACCACCAGCCCGCTGGTGTCGAACCTGGCATGGACGGTGAGCTGGGAACCCACTGAGCGCGACTTCATCGGCCGCACTGCGCTCGAGGCGGAGCGCGCCCAGGGCCCCGGTGCCAAGCTCAGCGGCGTGGTGCTTGAGACCAAGGGCATACCCCGACAGGGGCAGACGGTGCACACTCAGGCGGGCTCTGGTGCGGTGACCAGTGGTATATTCTCGCCCACCCTGGGACAGGGTATCGCGCTGGCGCGTATTCCGCGCCAGGCGCAAGGCGACTGCGAGGTGGAGGTTCGGGGCAAGCGCCTCGCCGCGCGTATCGTGCGGCCCCCGTTCGTTCGCCGAGGGGAACGAGTATTTAAATGAATCGAAGACATGGCCAATGAGTGAAACACCGCAAGAACTGAAGTACGCCAGCACCCACGAGTGGGCGAGATTGGAAGAAGACGGCAGCGTGACCGTAGGTATCAGCGATCACGCCCAGGATGCACTTGGCGATGTGGTGTACGTGGAGCACCCTGAGGTGGGCCAACCGGTAGCGGCCGGCGAGGAGGCGGGTGTTGTGGAGTCGGTGAAGGCGGCTTCAGACATCTATGCGCCGGTGGGCGGGGCCATCATTGCGGTCAACAGTGTGTTGGAAGACGCCCCGGAAACGGTAAACCAGGACCCTTATGGCGACGGATGGTTCTTCCGCATCGAGCCCGCGGACGAGGGCCAGCTCGAAGAGCTGCTGGATAGCGAGGCCTACGCTGAAATATGCGAAGCCGAAAGCTAGCCGGGGGCCGGCAGCAACCCTGGTGAACACCTAGCCCATGCCGTTCATCCCGCATACCGCGGCCGAGGTCGATGCCATGCTGTCGGATATCGGTGTAGGCGAGGTCGCCGATCTCTTCGATGAGATTCCCTCGGGGCTCAAGCATTCCGAGCTCGCAGGGCTCGCCGGCGGCGTCACCGAAATGGAGATGCTGCAGGAGATGCGTTCGCGCTCCGAGCAGGATCCCTCCCTGGTCTGCTTCGTGGGCGCGGGGTGCTACGACCACCATATACCGGCGGCGGTATGGGATCTGACCAGCCGCGGCGAGTTCATGACCGCCTACACCCCCTATCAGGCGGAAGCGAGCCAAGGCACTCTGCAGCTCATCTACGAATATCAGACCATGATGGCCAACCTCACGGCCATGGACGTTTCCAACGCCTCGGTCTACGACGGCGCGTCCGGTCTGGGGGAAGCCGTGCTGATGGCCATTCGCGGCAACAAGAAGGCCGCTTCACGCCGAATCATCATGCCTGGCACGGTGCACCCCCACTACCGCGACGCGGCCGCGAGCATATGTCGCCATCAGGGCGTTAGCTTCGTGGACGTGACCGTTGATGCCAGCGGTCGCGTGGACCCCAAGGCGCTGGACGAGTCCTACGCGGATGCGGCTGCCATGGTCATCGCGCAGCCCAATTTCTTCGGATGCATGGAAGACGTTGATGCGCTCACGGATTGGGCCGCCGAGCGTGGCATTCTGGTGATCGCCGTGGTCAACCCCTTGAGCCTTGCCTTGCTGGAGCCGCCGGGGCGGTGGGGTGCGCGGGGAGCGGACATCGTCTGTGGTGATGGCCAGCCGTTCGGCATTCCGATGGCTTCCGGCGGCCCGTCTTTCGGCTTCGTCTGCTGCACCCGGGCGCTGGTGCGCCAGCTACCCGGCCGGGTCATCGGGCGCACCCGGGACGTTGACGGGCGCATGGGTTACACCCTTACGCTGCAGGCGCGAGAGCAGCACATCCGGCGCGGCAAGGCCACCTCCAACATCTGTACCAATCAGGGCCTGCTTGTTACCGCGGGCACCATTCACATGAGTATCATGGGGGCAGCGGGATTGGCTGATGTGGCGGGTCAAAGCGTTGCGAACACCCACGAGCTCGTGGCTAGACTCCTTGAGATACCGGGGGTAGAACAAACGCACTCGGCGCCTTACTTCCACGAATGTGCGGTGACGCTTCCACAGCCGGCTGACAAGGTGCGCGATGCATTGCTCGCACACGGAATTCTGGGTGGCCTGCCCCTGGGGGGGTACTTCGCCGACCTGTCTAATGCGCTGCTCGTGTGTGCAACAGAGAAACGCACGTCCGCGCAGATCGACGCCTACGTCCAGGCCATGCGTACGGTGTTGGGCGCATGAGTCACCCGGACGACGCCGCTACGATCTTCGAGCTCTCGCGGCCTGGGCGCAGGGCCATCAGCCAGTCGCGCGCCGATGCAGGGACGGGCGCGCAGATTCCCGAGCAGTTTCGCCGCAGTGAGGCGCCTGCCCTTCCGGAGGTCTCCGAGCTGCAGGCAGTGCGCCACTACACCAATCTGTCGCGCAAGAACTTCTCAATCGATACCCAGTTTTATCCCCTGGGATCATGCACCATGAAATACAACCCCCGGGGAGCCCACGCGGCGGCCAGCCTGCCGGGCTTTCTGGACCGGCACCCGCTGGCGCCGGAGTCGGTCAGCCAGGGCTTTATGGGAGCCCTCTACGATCTGCAGCAGATACTTCAGGCGCTCACCGGCATGCAGGGGGTGTCGCTGGCACCCATGGCCGGGGCCCAGGGGGAGTTTGCCGGCGTGGCCATGATTCGCGCCTACCATGAAGCCCGGGGCGACTCCGAGCGTCTGGAGATACTGGTACCCAGCGCCGCCCACGGCACCAACCCCGCCACGGCAGTGATGTGCGGCTACAAGGTGACGGAAGTGTCGGTGGACGAAGCCGGCGATGTAGACGTGGACGCGCTGCGGGCTGCCGTGGGTCCGCAGACAGCGGGTCTGATGATGACAAATCCCTCCACGTGCGGTGTTTTCGAGCGGCGCGTGGAGGAAATCGCCGCCATCGTCCACGAGGCGGGGGGGCTGCTGTATTACGACGGCGCGAACCTTAACGCGATTCTGGGTCAGGTGCGCCCCGGCGACATGGGGTTCGACGTGCTGCACATGAACCTGCACAAAACATTTGCTACACCCCATGGCGGCGGCGGGCCGGGCGCGGGTCCGGTGGGAGTATCCGAACGGCTGCTGCCCCACCTGCCGGTGCCTTTCGTGGCGCAAGCGGGTGATGGCGAAAGTTATCGTTGGGTCGTTGAGACGGACCTGCCTGGCAGCATCGGCCGCCTGTCTGGGTTCATGGGCAATGCGGGGATTCTGCTACGTGCGCTGGCCTACGCGCTCATGCTGGGCCGCGAAGGTTTCCATCGGGTGGGCGAGTACGCCACCCTCAATGCCAACTATCTGGCAAAGCGCCTGGCGGACGCCGGATTCGATCTGGCTTATCCGGACCGGCGCGCCACCCACGAGTTCATTGTTACCTTTGCCCAGACCGCACGCAGCAAGGGTGTGAATGCCATGGACGTGGCCAAGCGGCTGCTCGACTACGGGGTACATGCGCCCACCACCTATTTTCCCTTGCTGGTGCCGGAATGTTTTCTCATCGAGCCTACCGAAACGGAAACCAAAGCCGAACTCGACCGCTTCGTGCAGGCCATGGTCTGTATCGCCGAGGAGATCGAACAACAGCCGGCCTTGGTCACCGAGGCGCCGCATTCCCTGCCGGTTCGGCGCCTGGACGACGTTCGTGCCGCCCGGGAGCTGGATCTGGTCTGGCGCGAGGCCGAACAGACGGCGTAGCGCTCGCTCGCGCGCAATTCGTGTGCACAGGCGCTAGAGCGCTGCCTTCAGCGCTTCCGGGGTATCCAACGGCAGGGAGCAGGCCAGTTCTGTGCACACGTAGGCCACGTTGCGCGCCTGCACGTCCGCACTCACCAGTTTGGGCAGAAAGGGCGGCACGGTTTGTGCTGAGTAGGGAATGAAGTAAACCCCCCGGTCAGGATGATGCCCCTGGGTGGCCGCGTCACGCCAGGGCTCAGCGTCGTCTCCTGGACCCCGCACGATGACCAGCTGGGGTGCCTGCACCTCCAGATGTAAAGCGCCCAGCAACGAGCAGTGGCCGGCGGGATATTGCTCTAAGGTGCTGCGTGCCCACATCAGGGCGCCGCGGGCTGCCTCCAGGTAGCGCGTCTCGCCGAACAGATGTCCAAGCTGCAGCAACACTCGTGCCATCACGCCGTTGCCTGGGGGAAGGGCGTCATCCATGGTGGGTTTGGGGCGATGGATGAGCGCTTCCGAATCGTGGGCGGTGAAGAAGAAGCCGCCGTCTTCAGTGTCGTAGAAGCGACTGAGCGCGGCGTCTGCCAGGGCCAGCGCGAACTGGGCGTCGGCCTCGCGCCAGCGGGCGGACAGCAAGGCAAGCAGGCCGTCCAGAAGGTTCGCGTAGTCGTCCAGATAGCCCACGTGCTTTGGGGTGCCCTCCTCGGCGCCAGGGTGGACCTGCCAGGTGGCATAGAGCGAACCTTCCACCCATAGCGCCTCGCGTAAGAAGTCGGCGGCGCTGGCGGCCGCGTCGATCCAGTCTGAGCGTTTGAGTCGCGCGCCGGCCTTGGCCAGCCCCTTGATGGCCAGACCGTTCCACGCGGTGAGCAGCTTGTGGTCCAGGCTGGGACGGGTCCGGCTTTCGCGGGCTGCCAGCAGCTTCGCCTTGCCGCTGGTAAGCAGTTCGTCGGCTTCAGGTCGCTGCAGCGACAGCCGCTCCACGACCGCGCGCCAGGCGTCATACCGATGCAGGTTCCACTTGCCTTCGAAGTTGGCCGGTTTGTCGAGCCCGTAGAGGGTTTCCAGCACCAGGTACTCGTCTTCGTTGACGAGCTTCTTCACCTGGTCGCGGCGCCACACATAGTAGCGCCCCTCTTCGCCTTCCGAGTCCGCGTCCAGTGATGCGTAGAAGCCGCCGCGAGCGTGGCGCATTTCGCGCAGCAGCCAATCGGCGGTCTCGGTGACCGCGCCGTGGAACAGCTCATCGAAACCCACTGCCAGGGCGTCTGTGTACAACGACAGCAGCTGGCCGTTGTCGTAGAGCATCTTCTCGAAGTGCGGAATCATCCAGTGCCTGTCGGTGGAGTAGCGGCAGAACCCGCCGCCGAGGTGGTCGAAGATTCCGCCTCGTGCCATCTTGGTAAGGGAGGTAATTACCAAATCGAAGGTGGCCCGTTGGATGTCGTCGCGTTCAGCGGACGCCCGCCGCTGCAGGGCCCACTGATCCAGCAGGTAGCCCAGGGTGCTGGGCATGGGAAACTTGGGCGCCTGGCCGAAGCCGCCTTGTGCGGTGTCCGCCTGTTCCAGCAGTTGCTCGCGCGCATTGCGCAGCAGGTCTTCATCGGCCACCGTACCGGCTTCGGCGGCGGGCGTTTTCAGTTTGGCCAGCACCTCGGCCATGCGCTCGGTCTGCCCTTTGAGGTCTTCAGCTTTGTTTTCGAATATCTCCCGGATGCGCAGCAGCAGGTCGACGAATGAGGGGAGTTGGTAGCGCGCGGTCTTGGGGAAGTACGTCCCGCCGAAGAAAGGCAGCAGGGTCTCGGGGTCCAGGAACATGGTCAGCGGCCAGCCGCCCGTCTGCTGCGTGAGGAGCTGCAGGGAAAGCTGGTACACCTTGTCCAGATCCGGACGTTCTTCCCGATCCACCTTGATGTTGACGAAGTGCTCGTTCATTACCGCCGCCGTGGCATCGTCGTCGAAGGACTCGTGCGCCATCACGTGGCACCAGTGACAGGCCGAGTAGCCGATGGACAGCAGAATCGGTTTGTTCTGCTCGCGCGCCAGGGCCAGAGCCTGATCATCCCAGGGATGCCAGTTCACGGGATTTTCTGCGTGTTGCAGCAGATACGGGCTCGATTCTTCGGACAAGCGGTTGCTCACGGCCTTGGGATCCTCTGGAGAAGCCGCCATCCTGCCAGACAATGGCGCTGCCGCCCATGGCCGTTTGCTTAACGGGCGCGTGTTGGTAATTCGTATCGGATTGAGGTTCAATCGACGCGATTGAGGAATTTCACCGATGGTTGATGCGGATGGATTCCGCCCCAACGTCGGAATCGTGCTGTCGAACAGCCTTGGTCAGGTGCTCTGGGCTCGCAGGGTGGGCGGGCGGGACGCCTGGCAGTTTCCGCAGGGCGGCATCAATGAAGACGAAACGGTAGAGCAGGCCCTGTTTCGCGAGCTCGCCGAAGAGGTCGGCCTTGGCGCGGCGGACGTGGAGATCCTTGCGCGCACGCAGGGCTGGCTTCGCTATCGCTTGCCGCGCCACATGCGCCGGCACAACACTCGTGGCTTTCAGGGCCAAAAACAGAAATGGTTTCTGCTACGCATGTTGTGCGATGACCAGGCGGTGCAGGTGAATGCCACGGCCAAGCCTGAGTTCGACGACTGGCGCTGGGTCAGCTACTGGTACCCGCTTGATCAGGTAGTGCCGTTCAAACGGCAGGTCTATCGCCGCGCCCTCAAGGAGCTGGCGCTGCATGTCCCCTGCGCGGGGACCGGCGCGGAAAAGGGCGCTCGCTGATGCTCACCACGCTGCGTCGGATCATCCAGGATGTTTCCGCGGCGCCCACCTTTCGTGAGGCGCTCGAGCTGTTGGTGCACGACGTGCGCGAGTCGCTGGGTACCGAGGTGTGCTCGGTATACCTGCGCAACATCGACACCGACGGGTTTCTGTTTGCATCCACCGAAGGGCTCAACACAGATGCCGTAGGCAAGCTGTCTTTGGGCCCGCACGAGGGCCTGGTGACGCTGGTGGCCGATCGGGCTGAACCCATCAACCTGGAAGATGCCACCCACCACCCGCGCTACCACTTCATTCCCGAAATCGGAGAGGAGCCCTTCAATGCGTTCCTCGGCGTTCCCGTCATCCATCATCGCCAGGTGCTTGGCGTGCTGGTGGTGCAGCAGCGCGAGCAGCGCCGCTTTGATGAAAGCGAAGAAGCATTTCTGGTGACCCTGTCCGCACAGCTGGCGTCCATCGTCGCCCATGCGGAAGCCACCGGCGACATCGCCAAGCTCATCGAGCACAGCGCGTTGGAAGGTCTGCGTCGGGATACCATGTTCCCCGGCGTACCGGGAGCGCCTGGCATCAGCATGGGTACCGCTGTGGTGGTACACCCGGCGGCCAATCTGGATGCGGTGCCGGAGCGAACCACGGATGATGTGTTTACCGAGCTGTCCGTTCTGGACCGAGCCATCAACTCGGTACGCCGTGACATCAAGCACATCAGCGAGCAGTTCGCCCAGAGCCTGCCGGCGGAGGAGCTGGCCCTGTTCGACGTTTACCTGCACATGCTCGACGACAATGCCCTGGCGGGCGAGATTCGCGAGCGTATTCATGGCGGTCAGTGGGCTCAGGGCGCGCTCAGGCAGGTGATCCGCAAGCACGAGCGGTCGTTCGAAGCCATGGAAGATCCGTACCTGCGCGAGCGCAGCACCGACGTGCGCGATCTGGGCTTGCGGGTGCTGGCTTACCTGCAGGACATCCGCACCAAGAAGACCTATTTCCCAGACGACACCATTCTGGTGGGCGACGAGATTACCCCCAGCATGCTCACCAACATTCCGCGGGAGAAGCTCAAGGGCATCGTATCGGTGCGCGGTTCCAGCAACTCCCATGTGGCCATCCTGGCCCGGGCGCTGGACGTGCCGGCGGTGATGGGCGCCGTCGACCTGCCTATCCTGGAGCTCGACGACGTGGCGCTCATCGTGGACGGCTTCTACGGCGAGATATTCACCAACCCGTCTCCGGCCAAAACCGACCACTACCAGCACCTCATCGACGAGGAAGCCGAATTTGCCGAGGAGCTCGAAGAGCTGCGCGAGCTGCCACCGGTGACGATGGACGGTACCCGGCTGGCGCTGTGGGTGAACATCGGTCTCACCGGCGACATCTCCCGTTCGCTGGATCGTGGCGCGGAGGGAATCGGCCTGTTTCGCACCGAAATGCCTTTCATGGAAAAGGACCGGTTTCCCAGCGAAGAAGAGCAGCGCAAGATCTATCGGGCGCACCTAGAGGCCTTCAGCCCGCGCCCGGTGACCATGCGTACGCTGGATGTGGGCGGCGACAAGTCGTTGTCTTACTTCCCCATTGCGGAAGACAACCCCTTCCTGGGTTGGCGCGGCATACGCGTGACACTGGACCACCCCGAGATTTTCATGGTGCAGGCGCGTGCCATGCTCAAGGCCAATGCGGGCCTGGACGGCGATCTGCGCATCATGCTGCCCATGATCTCCTCGCTCTCCGAGGTAGAGGAAGCCAAGGCTCTGGTTGAACGGGCTTACGTGGAGGTGATCGAAGAAGGTCTGGTGGTGCGGCAGCCTCTGGTGGGCGTGATGGTGGAGGTGCCCGCTGCCGTCTACCAGGCGCGCCAGCTGGCCCGCATGGTGGATTTCCTTGCCGTGGGGTCCAACGATCTCACCCAGTACATGCTGGCCGTCGACCGCAACAATCCCCGGGTGGCTGAGCTCTACAAGGAAACGCACCCGGCCGTTCTGAACGCGCTGCGCGAGGTGGCCAAAGCGGCGCACGCTGAAGACACCTATGTCGGCATCTGCGGAGAGCTTGCCGGCACGCCCCAGGGCGCCGTGCTGCTCATGGCTATGGGCTACCACGTGCTTTCCATGAATGCGGCCAACCTGCCCAAGGTGAAGTGGATCGTGCGCAACATCAAGCTGTCCGATGCCCGGCGCATGCTGGCCAGGGTGCTGCGTATGGATACCGCGGAAGAAATTGAGGATTTTATGATGCGCCAGCTGGTCGACGCCGGGCTTGGGCGCGTGGTGCCCAGTCACCACCACTGAGCGACACTCAGTCGTCTAAATCGAATCGATAGTCGCGACGCGCACCGGCAACGCCGCCAGGACCGTATGCCTGCTCGGTGAAGACCACCTCGTCAGTGTTCATGATGACGGCGGTGCTGGCTCGGGTGCCATACTCCTCGCCTCTGATGAAGCAGGAGGCCAGCGCCCGCTCCGCCTCGATGCCGCGCCCGCGTTCGGGGAGTTTGTCGTCGGGCGGGGTGGCGTCGTCGGCCAGCAGTGCCAGCAGGTCTTGCACCGAAGCGCCCCCTTCAACGGCCGTGGCCAGCGCCCCCGTTCCGCGTGCCACCTTGGGCCATTGCGTGCCGAAGTGCGCGTTGGTAAGTCCGTAGATGCCCGGCGTCAGGCGCTGAGTTTGCCCCGTGTTGGATGTGCACATCAGCGTTTCGCCGTCCCACAACAGCAGGTTGAACCCGCGGTAGGCGGCGGCCTCGATGCCCTCGACGTATTCCTCGCAGGCCAGGTCGGACAACAAGAACTCGGACGTAAGCTCCCCGCGCGAGCGAGGCGCCTCGGCCGGAGCCGCCTCGGCGAAGTTGGTTACCGTGGCAAAACGGCCCCTGGTGGTTACCCCCAGCCAGGTGCCGCCCGCCGACAGGTCGCGGCCGGCCAGCACGGTGGGCTCGCCATCCCAATAATGTGCGGCGGTGGCATCGCGCGCGTATAGTTCGTCTCGGTTGGCTGCCACCACGAGGGTCTGCCTGGCGTCGGCAAGGTAGGCGAACAGTACGAGACACATTGCGGTTGGCGGCCCGCAGCAAAAAAGGCGCGCAGTTTAGCAGACCAGGCATCGGAGGTTTCCCTGCACTACCCCATCATCGACCCGGTTATCATCGCCATCGGCCCGCTGGCGGTGCGCTGGTACGGGCTGGCGTACTTGGGTGGCTTTGCCGCTTGCTGGTATCTGGGCAACCGTCGCGCGCCCGTTGCCGGTTGGACCAGCCAGGAGGTCTCGGACATGGTGTTCTACGGGGCCGTAGGCGCCGTGCTGGGCGGACGCTTGGGGTACAGCCTGTTCTACGCCTTTGATGCCGTGCTGCGTGATCCCTTGTTCGTGCTGCGCATCTGGGAGGGTGGCATGTCGTTCCATGGTGGGTTGCTGGGGTGCCTGGCCGCACTGTGGTGGTTCGGCCACAAGACCCAGCGCAGCCTCTTGCAGGTGACCGACTTCGTTGCTCCCCTGGCGCCCATCGGCCTGGGGTTGGGGCGGTTGGGCAACTTCGCCAACACGGAACTGCCCGGGCGCGCCACCGAGTCGGTGTTCGGCATCATCTATCCCTGCTCGGCCGATGCGGTTCGCAGCATCAACCCGCTGTGCCTAGGCCAGTGGGAGAACTTTGCGAGACACCCCTCGCCCTTGTACCAGGCTTTCACAGAAGGGCTGCTGCTGTTCGTGCTGGTGTGGTGGATGTCGTCACCCGAACGCCCTCAACCCCGGCAGGCGGGATTCGTGTCCGGCGTCTTTCTCATTGGCTACGGCGTCATGCGCTTGTGCACCGAGTTTTTTCGCGAGCCGGACCTGGGGCTCGGCTTCATCGCCTTCGGTTGGCTTACGATGGGGCAGTTACTCTCGATACCCATGGTCATCGTTGGTATTCTCTTCGCCTACTTTTCGCGTCGACTTCCCTCACCCAGATGAAGGCCTATCTCGATCTTCTGCGGCACGTCCGCGACCACGGCACGTTCAAATCGGATCGCACCGGCACCGGTACTTACAGTGTGTTCGGGCACCAGATGCGATTTGACCTGAGCGCCGGCTTCCCCCTGGTGACCACCAAGCGGGTGCCGTTCCGGCTCATCGTCCATGAGCTGTTGTGGTTCCTCCAGGGCAGCACCAACATCAAATATCTCACCGACCACAACGTGCACATCTGGGACGAATGGGCCGACGAGAACGGCGAATTGGGCCCGGTGTACGGCTCCCAGTGGCGCTCCTGGCCCACGCCGGACGGTGGCAGCATCGATCAGATCGCCCGGGTGGTGGATTCCATCCAGACCAACCCGGATTCGCGGCGGCACATCGTTAGCGCCTGGAACGTGGCGGAGGTAGACAGCATGGCGCTGCCCCCCTGCCACACCATGTTCCAGTTCTACGTGGCCGACGGACGGCTGTCGTGTCAGCTTTATCAGCGCAGCGCGGATCTATTCCTCGGCGTGCCGTTCAACATCGCTTCCTATGCGCTGTTGACCATGATGGCGGCCCAGGTGTGCGACCTGGAGCCCGGTGATTTCGTGCATACCTTTGGCGATGCGCATCTGTATGCCAATCATCTGGAGCAGGCCGACAAGCAGCTCGCGCGCCTGCCCATGCCCTTGCCTTCGGTCACCCTCAATCCGGAGGTGCGCGACATATTCGGCTTCGGTATCGACGATGTGACGCTTTCCGGCTACGACTCGCACGGCACCATCAAGGCGCCCATAGCGGTCTAGTGCCTGCTGCCAGCATGCTCCACGGCGCCTCATGCATATTTCGCTGATATGGGCCATGTCTACCAACGGGGTCATCGGCCGTGGTCAGCGCCTGCCCTGGCGCCTGCCGGCCGAGATGCAGCACTTCGTGCGCACCACCATGGGCAAACCGGTCATCATGGGGCGCAAGACGTTTGAGTCCATGAAAGCCCCCCTGGCCGGACGCACGAACATCGTGATCAGCGGGGATGCGGACTACCAACGCGAAGGCATCAGAGTGGCCCAGGATCTGCAGGGGGCGATTGCCATTGCCGAGGCACAGTGTCTGGTGGACGGGCGCGATGAGATCATCGTGGCCGGCGGCGCGCAGATTTACGCCCTGGCGCTGCCCGTGGCAACGCGGCTCTACGTCACCGTGGTGGAGACAGACGTGCAAGGCGACACCCACTTTCCGGATGTGGATTTCTCCCAATGGGAACAGCTGAGCAGCGAGCAGTTTGCCGCCGATCAGGCGAACAGCCACGCCTATACCATCTCCGTGTGGGAGCGCCCGGGGGCTGCGTCATGAGGCTGCTGGCGAGCTTGCTAATTCTGCTGGTTGCCGGATGCGCTGCCGTGCCGCCGCCCCTGGATCTGGTGCGCCAAGGTAGCCTGGTGCTCTCCGGCGTGCCGCCTATCCCCGTTGAGCTGGTTACCCGCATGCAGCAATACCGCAGCGCGCGGTCTGCCCGGTTGGTCGGCTGGCTCGACGAGGGCGTGTTGGTGAGCACGCGCTTTGCGGACACCACGCAGCTGCACCGTGTGCGGGAGCCCGGCGGGGGCCGCCAGCAGCTCACCTTCTTCCATGAACCCGTTCGGGTGGCCCACGTGCCGCCTGTGGATCCCGGCCGGGGTTTCATTTACCTGCGTGACACCGGCGGCTCGGAGTTCTACCAGCTGTTCTGGTTCGACATCGCCAGCGGGGCATCAACGCTGCGCACGGACGGGCAGTCGCGCTACACGGGTGTGCTGTGGGCGAATGGCGGCGACCGTTTTGCCTACACCACCACCGAGCGCAATGGCGTGCATTGGGACATCCATGTGCAGGACGTTGAAGGCAATACCAGTGTTGCCCTGCAGACCGACCAGGGTGCCTGGATGGCGCTGGACTGGAACGAAACAGACACCAAGCTCCTGGTGCTGCGATACGTTTCTGCTACCCGCTCCTACCTCTATGAGCTGGATGCGGACACGGGTGAGTTGACGGCCTTGTTAGACGAGAGGATGCCGGCCGCCATTGGTGATGCACGCTATGCTGGCGACGCCGTTTACTTTTCCTCGGATGTGGGCGCCGAGTTCATGCGCTTGCATCGCCTCGACAGAACCACGGACAAGATCGAGGTGATCACCGGGGGCGTGCCGTGGAACGTGGAGGAATTTGTTATTTCCCCGGATGGCGGTCTGTTGGCTTACGCCGTCAACGAAGATGGCCTTTCCAGGCTGAACATTTTGCGCCTGGCGGACCACGCGCCGCTGGCATTGCCGCGATTGCCACGAGGCGTCGTCTACTCGCTGCAATTTTCGCGCGATGCACAACGGTTGGGGTTCGTGATCGACGGCCCCATGTCGCCGGCGGATGTATTCAGCATTGATCTTGCTGAACGTTCCCTCGTGCGCTGGACGCACAGCGAGGTGGGCGGTCTGGACAAAGACGCCTTTGTCGAACCCGAGCTGGTGCGCTATCCCACGTTCGACGATAGGGAGATCCCCGTCTTCGTTTACCGGCCCCGGGGTGAGGGCCCCCACCCGGTGCTGGTGGCCATTCACGGGGGGCCGGCGGCCCAGTACCGGCCGCGGTTCTCAGCCAGCGTCCAGTACTATGCCAACGAGATGGGCATTGCGGTGGTGGCGCCCAACGTGCGTGGCTCGTCGGGCTACGGCAAGAGCTACCTCAAGCTCGACGACGGATATCTGCGCGAGGACTCGGTGCGGGATATTGGAGCGCTCTTGGATTGGATCGCCACGCAGCCGGATCTGGATGCGACTCGCGTGGCAGTCAGCGGCGGTTCTTACGGTGGCTACATGGTGCTTGCCAGCCTGGTGCACTACTCGGACCGGTTGGCGGCGGGGCTCGAGCGGGTGGGTATCAGCAACTTCGTCACCTTCCTGGAGAACACCCAGGCCTATCGGCGCGACCTGCGGCGGGTGGAATACGGCGATGAGCGCATTCCCGAGATGCGCGCGTTTCTGGAGAGCATCGCGCCCCTCAACCAGGTGGACAAGATCACCAGGCCGCTCATGGTTTCCCAGGGTGCCAACGACCCGCGCGTGCCCGCTTCCGAAAGCGAGCAGATCGTGGCGGCACTCCATGCGGCCGGGGTGCCTGTCTGGTATGTGCTGGCGATGGACGAGGGCCATGGCTTTGCCAAAAAGCCCAACGCGGATTTCAACGCCGCTGCCAGCGCCCTGTTTCTGCAGCAGCACCTACTAGCGCGGTAGCCTCGCTCCTTGCCTTTCGTTCCATTAGGGCTGTGCGTCAATCCCATGTCGGGGCGCGACGTGCGGCGCCTGGCGGCTCGGGCCAGCAACATGACCCATGAGGCCAAGCGCGATATCGTGGCGCGCATCGCTGCGGGAGCGGTGGCCATGGGGGTGACAGACATATTCGTCGCCGCTGAGCCCTTCCGCATTGCGTCCATGGCGTTGGAGCACATGGGTCTGGATGTGGGCGTACACGTGCTGGACCTTGCGGTCTCCAACACCGCCACCGACACCGAGCAAGCCGTTGCGGCGTTTCTCGAGCGGGGCTGCACTACCTTCGCGTCGCTGGGCGGAGATGGTACCAATCGGGCGATTGTGCGCGCTCTGCACGGCGCCGGGCGCTGCGAAGACGTGCACCTGTTGCCGGTGTCTACGGGCACCAACAACGTCTTCCCGGTTCTGGTGGAACCCACCGTGGCGGGCATGGTGGCGGGGTTGCAGGCCGCTGGCCGGCTCGACGACGCCGGGCTTGCGCATCGCTGCAAGGTGCTGCATGTGCGCGATCCGCGCACTGGCCGCGCTGACCTTGGGCTCATCGACGCCGTGCTGCTGCGCGAGGATTTCGTCGGCAACCTGCTGCCGTTCGATGCCGGTAAGATCGACAAGCTGATGCTCACGCGTGCCGAGCCGGATGCCGTAGGCATGTCGCCCATTGGCGGCATGCTCAAAGTAGTGGCAGCTCAGGACGATGCGGCTCTGTTGGTGGAGATGGGCGCGGGGTCTCTGCCACCGTTTTCAGCCCCCTTGTCGCCGGGTTCTTTTCAGCGGGTGCAGGTGCGCAGCGTCGCGCAGGTGGCTCTGGATGTACCTGTGTTGTTTTCCGGCAGCGGGGTGCTCGCATTGGACGGCGACCGCGAGCTGGCTTTGGAGGGTGGTGCCGAGGTCACCGCCCGGCGCGATGGGCCGTGGCTGCCTGATATCGCCGCTGCCATGCGTTGGGCCGTCGCCCAAGGTATTATTGCGGGCTCCCACACCAATCCTACCCGCTCATGATCATCAAGCCCCGCATTCGCGGCTTCATCTGCACCACTGCCCACCCCACCGGCTGTGCGGCTCACGTTGCGCAGCAGATCGAACACGTTCGGCAGCAGGGCGACCTTTCCGGGCAACCGGGCGCGCCCAAGAGCGTGCTGGTGTTGGGGTGTTCGGGGGGCTACGGATTAGCCTCCCGTGTGGTGGCTTCTTTTGGTTGCGGTGCGGCTACTTTGGGAGTGTCCCTGGAAAAGCCCCCCAGTGGGAACAAGACGGCCACCGCCGGCTACTACAACAACGCCGCTTTCGACCAGGCAGCCGCGGCGCAGGGCCGGTACGCCAAAACCCTCGATGGGGATGCGTTTTCCGATGAGATGAAAGCGCGCGTGATCAGCGAGATTCGCGACAGCCTGGGCAGCATCGACATGCTGGTGTACAGCCTGGCCTCGCCGGTGCGCCAGCATCCGAGCACCGGCGAGCTGCACCGCTCGGTGATCAAACCGCTGGGCGAGGCGCTGCAGATCAAGTCGGTAAACGTGGATCGCGGCGAGGTGATGGAAGTCGACCTGGAGCCGGCCACCCCCGATGAGACGGCGGCCACGGTGGCTGTGATGGGCGGCGAGGACTGGGAGATGTGGGTGAGCGCGCTCAAGGAGGCTGGCGTGCTCGGCGACGGCTTCCGCACCGTGGCGTTCACCTATATCGGCACCGAGCTCACCTGGCCCATCTATTGGGAAGGCACGCTGGGCAAAGCCAAGGAAGACCTGGACCGCGCCGCGGCCGCCATCAGTGGCGAGCTGGCGGATCTGTCCGGTGGCGCGCGGGTTGCGGTGCTCAAAGCGGTGGTGACCCAGGCCATGAGCGCGATTCCGGTGGTGCCGCTGTACGCGTCGCTGCTGTTCCGGGTCATGAAGGATGCCGGCGTGCACGAAGATCCCATCGCCCACATCCAGCGGATGTTTGCCACCCAGCTGTGTGGCGACGGCGCCATGCGGCTGGACGATGAAGGGCGTATTCGCATGGACGACCTGGAGATGGCCGACCCGGTGCAGGATACCGTGCGCGAGCGATGGCAGGAGGTAAGCACCGAGAACCTGGCCGAGCTGGCCGACCTCGAAGGCTTTCGCGAGGACTTTCTGAAGATCTTCGGATTCGGCATCGACGGGGTGGACTACGATGTCGACGTGGACCACACCCTGGGCCACAATATCGGTTAGCGCCCGGCGCCGCGGGCCGATGTCCCGCAGGGCGCAGCCTGCTGCCCCTTCACAATCGCGCCATGGAACTGCGCAATCTGGCAAGGCGTACCCGGCCGTTTCGTTACCTTGCCCACGCGGGATTACTGTCGCTGCTGGTGTTGGCGCGCCGGCCGGATCCCACCGCTCTCATCATCGGGGCGAGCTATTGCCTTGCGTGGCCGCTGGTTGCGGATTGGCTGCAGCGCCGTCGCAGCGGTGTGGCGTTCACGCTGCGGCTGCACATCATTGAAGGGTTTACTACCGGAGTGTTGCTGGGCGAGGTTGGCATGCCGTTGCTGCCAGCTGGAACATCGTTGGCTCACCGCCGTATTCATCGACGTGGTTTGGTTTACCGAGCTCGCCGAACGCCTGGAGTCCGAAGCGTTCGCAGCCATCTTGAACGACTACTACGGCGGGCTCGCGAGCGCATCGGATGCGCACCCGCACCATGGCACCCTTGCAAAAATCCAGGGGGACGCAGCACTGATTTATTTTGGTGATGAAGAGATGCCCCGCGCGTCGGTGGCCCTGGGATGCATCGAGCTGGTGGCCGCGTTGCCCGCTTTGCTAAGGGCGCGCTCGGAGCGCTGGCATGCGGATGGCCACCTTGTTCGCTTGTCAGTGCGGGCGGGGATCGCCAGTGGCTATTGCTCGCTGGGTGACTGGGGGCGGGAACGTCTGGACTTCACCATTATCGGTGCGCCGGTGAATCTTTCTCAGCGCGTGCAAACTCACGCGGCGGCAGGCGGCGCGCTCATGTGCGCGGCAACGGCGGCTCTGGTAGGCCAGGGGGCGCCTGGCCATGTGGGCGCCTCCTCGAAGTTTCAGCTCAAAGGGCTGGGCGAGGTGGTGGGGCACCCCTTGGTTGACCTGCCCATCCGGTCTGCTAATGTCCCGGCCCGGTCGGCGTATCGAGCCGCCGAACGCCGAAAGAAGGTAGACCAAGTTGGATAAAGTCTTTCTCAAAGCTTGTCGTGGCGAGCCCACCGACTACACGCCTATCTGGCTGAACAGGCAGGCAGGGCGCTACATGCCCGAATACCACCAAGTGAAGGGTGACCTGCCGAGCCTCGACTTCTTCAAGCACCCTGAACGCGCGGCTCAGGCTGCTCTGGATGCCCAGCGTATTCTAGGCGTGGACGCCGCTATTCTGTTTGCCGACCTGTTGCCGGTGCTGGAGCCCATGGGGCTGCGGTTGGATTATCTGCCTGGCCAGGGCCCGGTGTTCGACAACCCGGTGCGATCCGCCGCCGATGTGGACGCGTTGGTGACCGCGCCCGCTGAGGAGGCAACGCCCTATATCGCGCAGACCGTCACCAATATTCTCGACCAGCTGCCGGCCCATGTGGCGCTCATTGGATTTGCCGGCGCACCGTTCACGCTGGCGTCCTACGCGGTGGAAGGCCAGGGGTCACGCAACTACGTTCATGTGAAAAAGCTCATGTACGAGCATGAGGGGCTGTGGAACCGGCTGCTCGACAAGCTGGTCGAACAGGTGGTGAGCTACCTGCAGCTTCAGATTCGTGCCGGTGCCGAGGCCGTTCAATTGTTTGACACCTGGGTTGGCGCGCTGTCCGTGGCCGACTTTCGGCGCTACGTGTTGCCCCACACCCAACGGCTGATCTCGGCGCTGGGTGATAGCGTGCCGGTGATCTACTTCGGCACCGGCAACGGCCACCTGCTGGCCGACACCCTGCTGGCGGAACCCGACGTGCTGGCCCTGGATTGGCGGCAGCCGCTGGGGGAAACCTGGTCCAGGCTCGGATGTACGGCGGTGCAGGGCAACCTCGATCCCATCGTGCTATGTGCCGACCGAGCCACCGTCGCGCAGCAGGCGCAGCAGGTGCTGGACGAAGTCGCTGGGCGCCCTGGGCACATCTTCAATCTGGGTCACGGCATTATTCCGGAGACGCCCGTTGACAACGTACGTTTTCTGGTGGACTACGTGCATGAGCACTCCAGGCGTGACGGCTGAGTTTATTGCACGTGTTCTGCTGCAAGCGGGATTCTGGCTGCCACTGGCCGTCTGTACGTATCTGGCGCTAACCCCCAGCCCGCCAGAATCGTTATTTCGTCTGAGCGACATGCTGCTGCACGGGTTTGCGTTTACCTACCTGACCTTTGCGCTGGGCACCGCTCACCGGCTTCGCCGCTGGTGGTATGCCGCATTGTGGATGCTTGCCTACGGTCTGTTCATTGAGACGATGCAGAGCTTCGAGCCCGCCAGAACGGCGGAACTCAAGGATATGGCCACGAATATGGTAGGTATCGCCCTTGGCCTTTTGGGGTTGCGCTTTATCTCCGATTGGGTGAGAGACGTCGCGGTACGCGTGGTCGCGATCGTCATTCGAAACCCCTAGCGGCTCGCCGGATATTTCTCCTTCATGTGTGCTGCCGGCTTTTTTGTGAGCGCGTCGAGAACCCCAGATCCGCGTCGTCGAGTTTGTTAATGTGAGGGCACGACTTGCCGATGTTGTGCTTGCCCAGCCGCTCCAGCGATTCCTGATACTCGGCGAAACCCGGCATCACATGCACCGTAGCCGCTGCTTTTCGCGGAGATACGCAGAATAGAAAGAAGCTGCCTTTGCGACCGCTTCGTAGGTGTAGTCATAAGAGCCGAAGCCGATAATGCTCGAACTCTACATGGTAGGTCGATTCCCCGTGATGCGGCGCTTGCGCTTGGCCGCCGTGCGCGCATCTTCACGCTTGCGTGCGTTTTCCATGTTGTTGAGAAACTCGGTCACACTTGCGGCGCTTTTGCGGACCCTCAGGCCGCTGGCGCGTTTGCCTGCCATTAGTTGTATATGCGTCTAAATCAGGGTACTTTGCGTCGGATCCTGTCGGATTGCGAGTTTACTCCGTAAAAAGCTGCGCCTGTTTGAGGGTGTTTCGGGGGAAATCGTTACCGGCGGGTAGGGGATTGCATCCACATGCCAATGACATGTTATAGGTACTTATGAAGCTCTTTGTTGGAAATCTTCCGTGGTCCGTCACGGACCAAGACCTGGAAGAAATGTTCGCGCCGTTCGGCGGTGTTGACTCGGCCAAGGTAATAACGGACCGGGAGACTGGCCGATCACGCGGGTTCGGGTTTGTTGAAATGGCGGATGACTCCGCTCGCTCGGCAATTGAAGACCTTAACGAATCGGAAATTCAGGGCCGTAAGCTCACGGTTAACGAAGCCCGCGACCGCAAGAGGCGATAGCACCGCTACCGCCTAGTTCTGCGACATGCCATGGTTCTGCGCCCTCGGTGAAGGGCGCAGCTGCCTAGGCTTGCCCGTGGCGGGCGCCTTCCCGCTTGACCAGCAGATACCACCACATCGCGCCAGACGCCACGCCGAATGCGGCGACCGCCAGGCACGCGGTGAGGATGCTCTCTGGGCTGCTGAAACCGGCGAACACGTAGCCGTAGCCGGCTCCCGCCGTGGCGCCCGCGGCACAGAATGCCGCAGGCGACAGCCACTGGCGCGCTTTCAGAAAGAAAAGCACAGCCAACAGCACGGCCTGAAACCCCATCAGGAAAACGGGGACTATGACGAAAACAAAGTATTCAATTACGTCTATCAATGCGTTGGTCAGCCTGTCGTCGAGTCAGTGATGCCGGGTGCGCTCTGATCCAGCAGTGCGTCCCACCGGCCGCGGGTGAATATAGTAATCGATCCGTTGCTGGGATCGCGAAAATCGTAAGCAATCCCAACTGAAGCGCAGATGCGGAACTTCGCTTTCTCCACCATGTCATCGTGCCCGGCCAACCAGTCGAAAATTGAGAGCACCGCAATCCCGTCCACTTTGAATCTGCCTGTGTCCGGAATGGTGCACTCCACCAGTTGGTCGTTCAGACAGCGGTAGATCTCGTCGCCGTAAAGGAGCTCGACCTCGCCGGTATAGTTCTGTTGAGCTTGGTCGGGCTCTCCCAGCACCTCCTGCAGATGGGTTTCCGAGCAACCGAAATGAAGCCCATTAACCGATTCGTGGCTCACGACGTTGGTGATCCGAGAGTGCACGGTCACTGAAACTCCCGCAGGTCGTCCACCGAAAGGGGCAGGGCGCGGCCATCGCGATGCTGGTCGAATCCGTGGGCGAAGGTGCGGCCCGACATGCCATGCTCCTTCGCTTGCACCACGGCCCGGCGTACCGTTTCCGTCACGGGGTCCACGAACAGGGTGTAGGTGATGGCGTCGTCGGATTCGGGCAGCTCGCTGCGATAAGGCCGCCGGGACAGATAGGCGAAGCCCAGCAGCTTGAGATCCTGCACCTTGTCATCCACCAGGTTCAGCGCGGTGCTCCACACATCACGGGAATCACTCACGCGTTTGGTGCTCCGCTAAGGTCCCGGTTGGACGAATTTAGCGCTTTCAGCTACGTGGCTACCGGGCTTTCTTCACCAGTGCACCAACTGCGCCTGCGCAGGAACAGCACGATGAATCCAACCGCCAACACCGTATGCAAGATGGCCCCGCCCTGCTGTATGCCGGAGGCGATCAGCGCGGTAGCCAGCAGCGCGTGGAACGTCATCAGAAAACCCAGCGCCACCGTCATTACGCCGAGATCGTCGCGCCAGCGCCACACCCAGAAAATCAAGGTGGATATGGCTAGCACGGCCACGCCATAGTTGCGCGACCAGAACGCGACCATTATCTCGGCGGTGGGATCTTGGGCGAAAGTCAGCATCAATCCCACCGGCGCTTCCACCAGCAGATTGAGAGCGAGCGTTGCGATCAGGAGTATGCGCATGGTTGCCTCGATGGTTAGTCAGTGCTGCCGTACTGGTTCCTCAACGCAGAATTCATTGCCCTCGGGATCCAGCATGACGGCGTAGGTCTTGTGTATGTCGCGCACAGCGGCGCCCATTTCGACGAGACGTTGTACTTCTCGCGGGCGCGATGCGCAACTCAAATACAGATGGATGCGGTTGCGCCACGCTTTGTCCTGCGCCTTGAGTTGTCCCATCGTGCCTCGGGCGGCTAGTCCGTGACCGCACCTTCGCTTGCAGTGCTTACCAGCTTCGCATACTTCGCCAGAATGCCTCGGGTGGCGAAGGGTTCCGGAGGCTGCCAGCGCGCCCGTCGTGCCGCGAGCTCGTCGTCTCTCACTTCCACGTTGATCTCTTTGGCTTCGGCGTCCACGGTGATGGTGTCGCCGTCTTCGATCAGCGCGATGGGTCCGCCGTCGACTGCTTCGGGCGTGATGTGGCCGATTAGAAAGCCGTGCGAGCCACCTGAGAAGCGCCCGTCGGTGATGAGCGCCACCTGGTCGGAGATGCCGCGGCCGTTGATGGCGCTGGTGGGCGAGAGCATCTCGCGCATGCCGGGGCCGCCGCGCGGGCCTTCGTACCGCACCACGACTACGTCGCCGGGCACCACGGTGCCGTCCAGAATGGCCGCCATGGCCGCTTCTTCGCCATGAAAGCAGCGCGCCGTGCCGGTGAAGCGCAGCCCCTCATGGCCGGTGATTTTGGCCACGGCGCCGTCGGGTGCGAGGTTGCCGCGCAGAATCACCAGGTGTGAGTCCTTCTTTATGGGGTTGTCGAAACTGCGGATCACCTGCTGGTCGTCCGGATAGGGTGATACGTCGGCCAGGTTTTCGGCCAGGGTCTTGCCGGTCACGGTGAGGCAGTCGCCGTGCAGCAGGCCTTCCTGTAGTAGCGATTTCATGAGTGGCTGAATGCCGCCGATGGCGATGAGTTCGCTCATGGCGTAAACGCCGGCGGGGCGCATGTCGGCCAGTACCGGCACGCGGGCGCCTACGCGGGTGAAGTCATCTAGGGTGAGGGGGATGTTGGCCGCATGGGCGATCGCCAGCAGGTGCAGCACCGCGTTAGTTGAGCCTTCCAGCGCGATGCATACGGTGATGGCGTTCTCGAACGCTTCGAGGCTGAGCATATCGCTGGGCTTCATGCCGCGCCCGATCAGGTTGAACACGGCTGCTCCGGCGTTGTAGCTGTCTTGCCGCTTGGCCTGGGAGACGGCTTCCTGGGCCGAGCTGTTGGGTAGCGACAGGCCCAGGGCTTCAAGCGCTGAGGCCATGGTGTTGGCAGTGTACATGCCGCCGCACGAGCCCGGGCCGGGGATGGCGGTGGCTTCCACTTCTTTGAGCCCCTCGTCGGAGAGGTTACCGGCGGCGTGTGCGCCCACGGCTTCGAATACTGAGACGATGTCGCGCCGCTCGGCGCCGGGTTGGATGGTGCCGCCGTAAACGAATACTGCCGGGCGGTCCATGCGTGCGATGGCCATGCCGCAGGCGGGCATGTTCTTGTCGCAGCCGCCGATGGCCACGAAGCCATCGAAGCCCTGGGCGCCCACCACGGTCTCGATGGAGTCGGCGATCACCTCCCGGGAGACCAGCGAGTAGCGCATGCCCGGAGTGCCCATGCTGATACCGTCAGATACCGTAATGGTGTTGAAGCTCACGGCTTTGCCGCCCGCTTCATCGGCACCCATGGCGGCCGCGTCCGCCAGTTCGTTGATGTGCATGTTGCAGGGCGTGACCATGGCGCCGGTGGAGGCAATGCCGATCTGTGGCTTGGCGAAATCCGCTTCGGTGAAGCCCACGGGGTAGAGCATGGCCCGGCTGGGTGCCTGGGCGGGCCCATCTACGACGATGGAGGAAAACGGTCGTTTGTCGTCGCTCATCCTGTGTCCTTAATTGGCCACGCAAGCGCGGCCGTCTTTCGGGTGCGGTTGCGTGTGCTCTGGCCGCTTTAGGCCAGGGTCTTGGTCAGCACCTTGGCGTTGCGCTGATAGTTATACAGTGCCTGTTTGGGCGCTGGAAGTGAGTCGGCGCCTGCCTCAACGAACCCTTTCTCCAAGAACCAGTCCCGCGTCTGTGTGGTCAGCACGAAAAGCTGCTTGAAGCCAGCGGCACGAGCGGTGTGCTCGGCGGCTTCTAAGAGGTGCGAGCCCAGGCCCAGGTCGTCGTTGGCATTGCGGTAGGAGTCGTGCACCGCCACGCAGGCAAGCTCCGCGCACTCGTCGAAAGCGTAGATGGCGCAGCAGCCCACCACGATGCCGTCGATTTCGGCTACCAGGAAGCGTTCCATTTCTTGTTCGAGCCGGTCACGGGAGCGGCGCACGAGTACGCCGGATTCTTCCAGCGGGCGAATGAGCGCCACGATCCCGGCCAGGTCGTCGGCCATGGCGGGTCGGATCAGGTCGCGCAGCGTTTCGCTGATCTGCGTGCCTTGGCCGCGTGCGGTAAACAGCTCGCCGAGCAGCGCGCCGTCTTGGGTGAAGCTCACCAGGTGGGCGCGCTTTACGCCGCCGCGCACCGCGCGCAGCATGGCGGTCAGATGGCTACGGGTGGTCTCGGCCATGTTTGCCTGATCCAGCAGTGAGTCTGTCGCCGTGGGGCTGAGCTCGGTCACCGGTTGTCCGCTTTCGTCGCGGGCGTAGCCGTCCGCGTCGAAGGTGATGAGTTTGTCCGCGGCGAGCGCCACGGCCATGTCTGCGGCCAGTTCGTCTGCCGCCAGATTGAAGGCCTGACCGGAAGGCGAGTAGCCAAAGGGCGAGAGCAGCACCAGGGCCCCGGCGTCCAGTGCGGCGCGCACCCGTTGCGTGTGCACGCGCCGGGTCTTGCCGGTGAGTTGGTGGTCCACGCCGTCCAGCACGCCTATGGGTTGAGCCACCACGAAGTTCCCGCTTACCACGGCGATATCGGCGTTGTGCAGAGGGCTGGTGGGCAGGCCGGTGGAAAACAGGGCTTCCAGTCGTGAGCGCAGGGTGCCGTACAGGCCCAGAATCTGCTGCATCTCCGACGGGCCCGTAATGCGGCGGTTCTGGTGAAAAGTGGTCTCGCCTAAGGCGGCGTCGATCTGGGGCCGCGCGCCGTGCACCAGCACCACGCGTACATCCAGCACTTGCAGCAGCGCCAGGTCGTGCACGATGTTGTCCAGGTTCTCGTGCTCCAGCGCGTCGCCATCCAGCAGCACGACGAAGGTGCGGCCGCGGTGGGCGCTGATGTAGGGTGTGGAGTCCCTGAACCAGTTCGCATACTTACTTGTCTGTTGCGTCGTCATCGGTTTTGGCGCGCTTAGGCGGCTATACCTGGTCCCTTTTCTGGCCGGAGCCGCGCTGCGGCAAGCGAATTTTGGGGCTGCGCATTCTACACTAGGGCTTGGCGCCGGCAACGGGAGTGTGATTTGGGTCATAATCTGCGCGCCCGCACGCGGCGGCTGGCTTGCAAAACCGTTATCCTTCCCGTTAACTCCTAAAGTTTGTCTAATATCAGGTACTTACGTGGCCTCCCAACCTTCAGAAAGCGGTGCTGACAACACATCGGCAGACGGATCTGCGCAAGGCGGAAAGTTGTCCGAACGGTTGGAAAATCAGGAGCGGCTCATCCAGCTGCCCGATCTCCTTGAGGAGCTAACCGAAAAAGGCTATCTCACCAAGCGCCAGGCCGAAGATATCCTCATCGCACCGCGTACCCAGAAAGAACTCTCCCAGCATCCCATGGAGATCATCGCTGCACGTGAGTTCGACAATGGCAACAACCCCGGCCATAAGCTCGATCTGGAAACCATGGGTCGGTGGCTGGCAGACAACAGCGGTCAGCCCTACCTGCGCATCGATCCGCTGGATATCAACGTCAGCGCTATTACCCAGGTGATGTCCTACGCCTTTGCCCAGCGTCACAACATCCTCGCCGTGGAGGTCAACGACGAGGAGGTGGTGATCGCCAGCGGTCAGCCCTACATGTATCAGTGGGAGACCATGCTCACCCAGACCCTGCGCGGGCGTCGCATCCGCCGCGTGGTGTCCAATCCAGCTGATCTCAACCGGTACATGGTCGAGTTCTACCAGATGGCCCGCTCGGTGGACAAAGCCGAGAAATCGGGTCTGGAAGTCAGCGGTGTGGCCAACTTCGAGCAGATGCTGGAGTTGGGCAACGCTTCGCAGTCCCCCGAGGCCAACGACGCCCACGTAGTGAACATCGTTGATTGGTTGTTGAACTACGCTTTCGAGCAGCGCGCCAGCGACATCCACATCGAGCCACGTCGCGACAAAGGCATGATCCGTTTTCGCATCGATGGCGTGATGCACCATGTCTATGAGCTGCCCCAGCAGGTAAATGCGGCGGTGGTAAGCCGGCTGAAGATTCTCGGCCGCATGGATGTGGCCGAAAAACGCCGGCCGCAAGACGGGCGGGTGAAGACCAAGAGTCCGGACGGCGATGAGATCGAATTGCGCATGTCTACGCTGCCCACGGCGTTCGGCGAGAAGATGGTCCTGCGTATCTTCGATCCAGACGTGCTGCTGCGTAGCTTCGGCGAGCTGGGCCTCACCGGTGAAGATCTAAAGCGCTGGACGGACATGACTCAGTCCGCCAATGGGATCGTGCTGGTTACCGGGCCCACTGGGTCGGGCAAGACCACCACGCTGTATTCCACGCTCAAGCAGTTGGCCACCTCAGAGGTTAACGTCTGCACTATCGAAGATCCCATCGAGATGGTGGAGCCTGCGTTCAACCAGATGCAGGTGCAGCACAATATCGATCTGACCTTTGCCGACGGTGTGCGTGCCCTGCTGCGCCAAGATCCCGACATCATCATGATTGGTGAGATACGCGACCTGGAAACTGCCGAGATGGCCATTCAGGCGGCCCTCACCGGCCACCTGGTGATATCCACGCTGCACACCAACGATGCACCCACCGCGGTAACGCGCCTTCTCGACCTGGGGGTCCCCCCCTATATGATCAAGGCCACCGTGTTGGGCGTGATGGCCCAGCGGCTGGTGCGCACCCTGTGTCCCCACTGCAAAGCCGAGGAGCCGGCGGATCTGGAAGCCTGGCAGCTGCTTACCAAGCCCTTCCAGGCCCGGCCGCCGACCAAGATATACGCGCCCCAAGGTTGCCTGGAGTGTCGCGATACCGGCTATCTCGGGCGCATGGGCATTTACGAGCTGTTGCCGTTGACCGAGCGGGTGCAGAGCTGCATCAACGCCGACACCGACATGGATGTGCTGCGCAAGCAGGGCATGCAGGAAGGCATGCGCTCGCTGCGCCTGTCCGGAGCGCAGAAGGTGGGCGAGGGTAAGACCACCATCGCCGAGGTGCTGCGCGTCTCTCCAGCCTCCCAGGGCTAGCCGCGTCTTATAGTCGCGCCCTTGCTGTAAGCGGGCGCAGATGCCACGCTTACGCAGGGTGATTGGTGGACCGAGATGACACAGCTAAACTTAGCGGACAGGGACGGTTGGATCTGGCAGAACGGCAAGATGTTGCCGTGGCGCGAGGCCAACGTGCACGTGCTCACGCACACATTGCATTATGGCGTGGGCGTATTCGAAGGCGTGCGCGCCTACGACACGCCGGCCGGCCCCTGCATCTTTCGTCTCACCGAGCATACAGACCGGTTGTTCGACTCCGCCCACATTCTTGGCCTGAAGATCCCCTACAGCAAAGAAGAGGTGAATGCGGCCCAGCTGGAAGTGTTCGCTGCTAATGAGCTCACCGAGGGGTACCTGCGCCCCATGGTCTATCTGGGCTCCGAGGGTATGGGTCTGCGCGCCCTGGAACTCAGCGTCAATCTGTGTGTCGCTGCCTGGCCGTGGCCCGACTACATGGACGCCGACAGCCGCGAGAAGGGTATCAAAGTGCGCACATCGTCTTACACGCGCCATCATGTAAACATCACCATGTGTAAGGCCAAAGCCAACGGCAACTACATCAACTCCATTCTGGCGCTGCACGAGGCCCTGGACGGTGGCGCCGATGAAGCGCTGCTGCTCGACAATGAGGGCTACGTGGCGGAAGGCTCCGGTGAGAACGTTTTTCTGGTGCAGGGTGGCGAGCTGCACACGCCCGAGCTCACCTCCTGTCTGAACGGCATTACCCGCAACACCATTTTTCACCTGGCCGATGAGCTCGGCATTCCGATCCACGAGCGCCGCATCACGCGCGACGAGGTTTATATTGCCGACGAGGCGTTCTTCACCGGAACCGCTGCCGAGGTGCTGCCCATCCGCGAGCTGGACGCGCGGAACATCGGCACCGGCAAGCGCGGGCCGGTCACCGAAAAGCTGCAGAGCGCATACTTCGATCAGGTGCGCGGACAGCGTTCGTCGTTTCCCGAGTGGCACACGCGCGTGAGCTGCGCAGACGACTGAAGCGCGACGTCACATGACGGCCAACGTGCTCATTGTCGCCCCGGCCTGGGTGGGCGACATGGTGATGGCCCACAGCCTTGTTCGTTGGCTTGTCGAGTGTTCCGGCTCCCGCGTGGAACTGCTCGCACCTCCCGCCACCGCCTCCTTGGGGGCGCGCATGCCCGGCGTGGCCCGCACCCATGTGCTCGACGTGGCACACGGAGAGCTGGGCTTTGCCAAGCGACGTGCGTGGGGACGGAGCCACAAAGACACTTTCGATCAGGCCGTGGTGCTGCCCAACAGTTTCAAGTCGGCCCTGGCCCCCTGGTTTGCGCGCATCCCCCGGCGCACAGGCTGGCGCGGCGAATGGCGCGTGGGTTTGCTCAACGACCTGCGCGTGCTCGACCGGGAAACCTATCCGCGCATGGTGGATCGCTTTGTAGCGCTGGCGGCAAATGCGCGGGCGCCGGAGCCCCGGCTGACCGCCGATGCCGACAACGCCTATGCGCTGGTGGAGCGGCTGCGACTGGATACCGCAGGCGGTGTCACCGTGCTGTGTCCTGGCGCCGAGTTTGGCCCCGCCAAGCGCTGGCCCGCCCGGCACTTTGCCCAGGTGGCCACCCATGTCGCCAAGGCGGGTAGCGCCGTCTGGCTCATGGGATCGGCGGCGGATGGGGTCGCGGCCGCGGAGATTGCGCAGCACACGTTAGCGCCCGTCGTGGACCTGTGCGGGCGCACTTCGCTGACGGAGGCCGTGGATCTGTTGTCTCTGGCGGACAGCGTAGTTTGCAACGACTCGGGGCTCATGCATGTGGCCAGTGCCCTGGACCGACGGGTAGTGGCCGTGTTCGGCTCCACCTCGCCGGACTTCACGCCGCCGCTGTCCGATCAGGCCAGCGTGGTGCGCCAGACTTTGCCCTGCAGCCCCTGTTTTCAGCGTGAGTGCCCCTTAGGCCATCTGCAGTGCCTGGAGGAGCTTGCCCCGCAGCGCGTGGTGGAGGTGTTGTAGTGCGGGTGTTGCTGGTCAAGATGTCGTCGCTGGGCGACGTGGTGCACACCTTTCCTGCCCTCACTGATGCGGCTGCCCACGGAATCCGCTTTCACTGGGTGGTGGAGGAAGCGTTTGCCGAGGTGGCGGCGCTGCATCCCGCGGTGGATAAAGTGATCCCCATCGCCTGGCGGCGCTGGCGCCGCGATCTGTCCGGCTCGCGCGGGGCCCTGGCAGATTTTCGCCGCCGCTTGCGCAGCGAGTCCTACGACCGGGTGCTGGATGCGCAAGGCTTGATCAAGAGTGGCGTGGTCACCGCGCTGGCGCGTGCAGATGCCAAAAGTGGACTCGCGCCCAACAGCGCCAGGGAGCGTGCCGCGGCGATCTTCTATCCCGAGCGCGTTGCAGCGCCCTGGGGCCAGCACGCCATCGACCGGCTGCGCCAGCTGTTCGCCGGCACCTTCGGTTATCCCCTGAGCGGACCGGAAAATTTCGGTATTTCGCTGGATGCCCCGCGGGAGCGCAATTGCGTGCTGCTGCATGGGGCCAGTTGGGCCAGTAAGTTGTGGCCGCCGTCCATGTGGGTGGCGTTGGCGAAACAAGCGACCGAACGTGGGCTAGAGGTGGTGTTGCCGTGGGGTGATGCTCACGAGCATGAGCGGGCCGAGCAGATCGCCCAGACATGTGGTGCTGAGCCGTTGCCCCAGTCGGGGCTGGACGAGTTGGCTCAGCGTCTCGCCGGCGCGGCCTTGGTGGTGGGGGTGGATTCCGGGCTCAGCCACTTGAGTGCTGCGCTGGGTGTGCCCACCGTGGTGCTGTATGGCGCTACAGACAGCCACCTCACCGGTTGCCGCGGTGATCGGGCCGTGAGCCTGCAGGCGCAATTTCCCTGCTCGCCGTGTCTGTCCCGCGAGTGTGGCTATGCGGGCGTAGCGCCCCACTGGCAGGGCGAAGCTGTGCAGCCGGCTTGCTATAGTCGTCTCGCGCCGCAGCAGGTGTGGCAGGCTGCCACGGGTGTCATGGATGCAGATCGCCTTTTGCCTATATAAGTATTTTCCTTACGGCGGTATCCAGCGTGATCTGATGAAGCTGGTGCGCGAGTGCCTTGCTCGCGGGCATACGGTGCGCGTCTATGCGGGCGAGTGGAACGCGCCGCCGCCCGAAGCGCGCATGGAGCTGGTGATGGTGCCCGCGGCTGGCCTTCGCAACCACACGCGCTACGCGCGCTTTGCCCGTTGGGTGGCGCAACACGCTCGCGCCCACCCGGTGGATCTGCTGGTGGGCATGAACAAGATGCCCGGGCTCGACGTTTACTACGCCGGGGATTCCTGCTATGCCGAGAAGGCGCGCACACAGCGCGGCGCGCTTTACCGGCTGCTGCCGCGCTACCGGCACTTTGCGCACTTCGAGCACGAAGTGTTTCGCGCCGATGTCGCCACTGAGATCCTCACCATCGCCGATCACCAGCAGCCCACTTTCGTAAAGCATTACGCCACCCCAGCGGAGCGATTTCACCCGTTGCCCCCGGGCATTGACCGTGATCGTGCGGTAGCCCCGGCCGGATCGGATGATGCTGCTTACCGGCGCGAGCTTGGCCTTGGCGAGGGCGGGCGCGTATTGCTGTTTGTTGGGTCCGGCTTCGTGAAGAAGGGCCTCGACCGGGCGCTCACCGCGTTAGCCGCGCTGCCGGAGCCCTTGGCCTCGTCCACCGCCATGCTGGTGGTAGGGAGCGACAACCCGGCGCGGTTTCGGCGCATGGCCGCCCGGTTGGGTGTGGCGGCGCGCGTGCACTTCTTTTCGGGACGAGACGACATCCCGCGGCTGCTGCACCTCGCCGATGGTCTGGTGCTGCCTGCCTACGATGAAACCGCCGGCATGGTGATCCTCGAGGCCATGATTGCCGGACTGCCGGCCCTGGTCACCGCCAACTGCGGCTACGCGCCTTACCTGGCGGAAGCGGACGCTGGCCTGGTGTCCGCCGAGCCGTTCGATCAACGCACCTTCAATGCCGAGCTGGCGGAACTCCTCGCCAGCGACCAGCGCGAGGGCTGGCGCGCCAACGGGCGCGCGTTTGGGGCCAATCCGCAGATCTACCGGTTGGCCGAGGTGGCGGTGGATTACCTGGAGCGCTTCGCCCGCGCGGTGCCGTCGCCTGACAGGCAGCAACCAGCGTGACCGTGCCGCTTACCGTCGCCAATCTGTGTCGCGCCCCCCGGGAACTTCCGGTGCCGTTCACTCTGGAAGTGCGCATATCGTTTGCCGACGGCGCGACGGCAGCTGGGCGGGTGGAATGTACAGACGTGCTGCGGCACCTGCCGGGCAGCCGCCTGGTGGTGCGCGTCGCTGCAGCCGGCGGGACGTATGCGCTCAAGCTGTTTCTGGGTCGCGAGGCCCAGCGTCACTATCGTCGTGAGCTAGCCGGTCTTGCCGCCCTGTCGGGCAGCCAGGCGGGCGCCGCTCGTGCGGCGGCCACGTTAGAGATGGACGACGGCGCCGAGCGCGCCTGGGGTGTGCTCGTGCCGTGGATCGAAGGCGCCGAACCGCTGCGTGACGATGACGTGGCTGGCGTTCGTGAGGTGGCCGCACAGGTCGGCCGTCTGCACGCTCAGGGCTTTCTGCGTAGCGACCCACACCTGAACAACTACGTGCGCGGGAGCGACGGGATGATCCACGCCCTGGACGGCGACGGCGTGCGGCCATGCCGTTGGCCCGTGCCCGGGCGCTATCTGGCCAACCTGGGCAGGCAGCTGGCGGAGTTGCCACCGGCAGCCGACGGCGACATGGCACAGGTGTGCCAGGCCTATTGCCGCGCGCGTTGGGATCGCGACGCTACGCCTTCCTTGTTAGCGCGCGTCCGCAGCCATCTCCGGCGCCAACGCCGGCGGCGCGTTCGGCGCTTTCTCGCCAAGACGCTGCGTGAGTGTTCGGAGTTTCACTGCGAGCGGGCAAGCGGAAGCTTCGTTGCTTGTGCAAGAGACGCTTGGCGCACCGAGATGCAGGCGTTCGTTGTCGATCCCGAAGTGGCGTTCAGCGGCGCGGAGGTGATCAAGTCCGGCAACAGCGCGACGGTGGCGCGGGCTACATTGGATGGCCGCGCGGTGGTCATCAAACGCTACAACGTGAAGAGCCGCTGGCACGGCGTGCGGCGTTCCATGCGCCGGTTGCCCCGCTATCGGCGCGCGTGGTGTAACGGCCACCGCATGGTTTTCCTGGGGCTGCGTACCCCGCGTGCGCTGGCTCTGCTGGAGCACAGGATGGGCCTGTTCAAGACCGTTGCGTACCTTGTCATGGAAGATGGAGGCAGCCGTAGCCTGGATGTGGTCGTGGCGGAGCAGGGTACATCGGGCAGCCTGGTGAATGGCGTGGTGGAAGCTCTGGCAGGGCTGCGCGAGTCGGGCCTTGTGCACGGCGATACCAAGGCCAGCAACTTTCTGCTTGCCGATGGCCAGATTTGCCTCATCGATCTGGATGCCATGACCGAAGGCGTCCACCATGAGCGCGACCTCAAACGCTTTCTGGCCAACTGGGATGCCTTGCCCGAAGCGCGCGCGCGCTTTGTCGACGCCTTGCAGGCGGCCGGTATGGGTCTATAGTACGGCCACCCGCGCAGTCGTTTGATATCTCTTTGATCATCCTCGGCCTCTCCGGCGCTTTGAACCATGACCCGTCTGCCGCGCTGCTCGTCGATGGCGAGGTGGTGGCGGCGGCCGAGGAGGAACGATTCACGCGCATCAAGCACGCGCGCAACCACATGCCGGTGGCGGCGACCGAATACTGCCTCGACGCGGCGGGTATTTCTCCGCTCGACGTGGATGTGGTGGCTTTCCCCTACGCGCCCATCAGCCTGGCCTCTCCGGCGCGCTGGCACTACGCGCGCCGCTACTGGTATGCGCCCGACCGGGCGCTGGACGCGATCTTCAACGGCAACCGACGCTTTCGCCGCAATCGCGGGCGCGTGCGGGAGGCGGGTCTTCAAGTGGGCATCGACTGGGACCGCACCCGCTTCGTGCCGGTGGAGCACCATCTGGCCCACGCGTCCAGCGCTTATCACCTCGGCGGCTTCGAAGGCAAAACCGCTGTCATGAGCGTGGACGGCAAGGGCGAGTACGCCACCACCTTCTTTGGTTACGCGGAAGCTGGCCGCATTCACCGCATCAAGGAATTCTACGATCCCGATTCGTTGAGCAGCGTATACGGTGCAATCACGGAGTATCTCGGCTTCGAGATGCTTGACGGAGAGTACAAGGTAATGGGTATGGCGCCCTACGGCGACCCGGCGCGGCTAGACCTGAGTCGGTTGATCGCTCGCCGCGCCAAGGGCTTCAAGGTGGATACCCGCTACGTCAACACGGTGGGGCTGCGCCGCCACAAGGAAGCGGGCGTGGGCTACTATTTCAGCGACCGGCTTATTGACTGGCTGGGTCCCCGGCGCAAGGAAGAAAGCGCTGACGAGCCCTACGTCCACTACGCTGCCGCCATGCAGAAGCTGTTTGAAGATCGCTGCCTGGAACTGATGGATACCTACCTTGCAGACGTGCTGCGCGAGACCGGCCGGTTGGCGTTTGCCGGAGGTGGGGCGCTGAACGTGAAGCTAAACCAGCGCATCCTCGAGCGCGGCGATGTGCGGCAACTGTTCGTGCAGCCCGCGGCCGGCGACTCCGGGACGGCGCTGGGGGCTGCCGCCGTCGTTGCCGCAGCCCGGGGCGAGCGCGTCGCACCCCTTCGGCACGTCTACCTGGGCCCCGACTATTCCAACGACCAATGTCTCGCCGCGCTTAGTGCCCATGCCGACAGCGTTGCCTGGGAAACCCTCGACAACGTGCCGGCGCGTGCGGCTGCGCTTTTGGCCGCTGGCCATCCGGTGGCCTGGTTTCAGGGCCGCATGGAGTTCGGCCCCCGAGCGCTGGGGGCGCGCAGCATCCTAGGTTGTGCGAGCCACGCGGGCATTGCCGATCGCATCAACACCCAGATCAAGTTCCGCGAGCGCTGGCGGCCCTTCTGCCCGAGCATACTGGACCGCGTGGCTGAAGACATGCTGCAGACCCGCCATGCGGCGCCATACATGACCATCACCTTCGACGTGGCGCCCCATTGGCGCGACCGGGTGCCAGAGGTGGTGCACGCAGATGGCACCGCTCGGGTGCAGGTGGTGGAGCGTGCCACCAATCCCAGATACTACGCGCTGCTGGAGCAGATGGAGGCGCTCACCGGAAATGGCGTGGTGCTGAATACGTCGCTGAACCGCCGGGGTGAGCCCATGGTCTGCTCTCCGGAAGACGCGTTGGATATGTTTCTAGGCTGCGATCTGCAGTACCTGATGCTCGAGGACCACCTGGTGACCAAACAGGCCCATGACTGATTCTCCGCCACGCGTGCTGCAGGTGTGCCCTAACGACCATCCGCCCTTCGCGGACGTGGTGGCTTTCCACGCGCGCGCCCTGGAGCGGCTGGGGTTCGATGTGGGCACGGTGTTCTTCGCGCCGCCCACCAGCAAGCTGGTGCCGGACGCCACCTATCTCCAGCAAGCGGACCTGCGCGCCACGCGCGCTCTGGGAGCAACGTTGCGGCGCGCGCTGGACGGCGGGCAAGGCGAGCCGTTCGCGCTTGCGTTGTGTCATCGCTATCGGGGCATGCGCGGTTTCATGGCCTCTGGTGTCCCGGCGCGGCGCACCCTGTGCGTAGCTCACGAATTCGGTCTGTTTCGGCGCGCGCGCCGGCGCTTGCGCCAGCGGCTGCTGCCGTCCGGAGCGGATTTTGCGGGAGTGTCCGGCGCCGTCGTGGAAGAGCTGGCCGCCACCGTGGCCGTGCCCACTTTGCTACCCAACGGTATCGATCTCGAGCGCGAGGACGACCTGCGTCTTGATCGCGATGCTGCCCGCGCACAGCTTGGGCTTGCCGGGGAGCACCTGCATGTGGGGGTGGTGGGCCGCCTGCATCCGAAGAAGCAGCCCCAGCTCGCCCTTGAGGGCTTTCGCGCCTTTGCCGCCGGGCAGCCCAACGCGCAGCTCACCTTTCTCGGCGAGGGCGAGCTGGCGGCTGTGCTTCAACAATCCGCCGAGGGCCTGCCCGTGCGCTTCGGCGGTTTCGTTGCCCACGCATCACGCTACCTGCGCGCCTTCGATGTGGTGCTCATTACGTCCACCGAGGCCGAAGCGTTCAACATGGCCGCGCTGGAAGCGATGGCCGCGGGCGTGCCCGTGGTGGCTGGACCCGCCCCTGGACCGCGCTTCGTGCTGGGCGACGCGGGCGTGTTCTTCGGTCGGCCGGATCCGGCAGCGGTGGCGGATGCCCTGGTGCGGGCGTGTGTGCCGGGTGCCGCTGAACGTCTGGGCCAGCGAGGGCTGGAGCGCGCGCAGCGCGAGTTCTCCGTGGCGGCGGGGGCCCGTCGGCTGAGCGCCTATGTAGACCGCTAAGCCGTCAGTAGGGGCGTGCCTCGCCTTGCGGCCGCGTTTTGAACCGGCGGTGAATCCACAGGTACTGATCCGGGTGCCGCGCGACCGCCTCTTCCACCAGCTCGTTTGCCCGGGTTGCGTCGGCAACTTCATCACCCGTGGGATACCCCGGCGGTGCGGGGCGCAAAGTTACGTGCCAGGCGAGCGTGTGCCAGTCTCTGTAGATCTCCAGGAACACTACCGGTGATTCGTTGAACTGGGCGAGCCGTGAGGGCGTGGTGATGGTGGCTGCGGGCACCCCGAAGAAGGGCGCGAAAACCGAATGCTTGGGGCCGTAGTCCTGATCGGCCGCGTACCATACGATGTGTCCCGCTTTCAGCGCTCGCAAAAGGGCTCGGACGTCAGAGCGTTCTATGACCGCCCCGTAGTAACGGCGGCGGCCTCGCAGCTGAAGCCAATCCCACACCGGGTTTTTGCTGCGCCGGTACATCACATCCACATCCACATGCCGGGTCAGCGCCGGAGAGAAGGTGTCCAGGCAGGTGAAGTGCCCGCCCAATAGCAGCACGCCGCGCCCCTGTGCGTGAGCGTTCCGAAGGTGCTCGAGCCCTTCGATCTGCACCCGTTCGCCTAGCGGGCTGTTGGGATTAAGCCAGGTGATGGCCGCTTCCATGGCGCCGGCCCCCACGTGCTGGAATACCTGCTTCAAGCGGCGTTCGCGCTCCGCGCCACCCGCCTCGGGGAAGCACAGCGAAAGGTTCACTCGTGCGATGTGACGCCTTCCGGCGGAAAGGTGGTAGGCGGCCCAGCCCAATGCACGCCCGGTGTCGAGCGCCAGCTTGAGCGGCAGGCGGGTGACCAGCCAGGCAAACCCCACTGCCGCCCAGGTGCCCCACACTCTGGGTGAGCGCGTTGTCGGTGCTGCTCGTTTTCTGCTCACTGTTTCCACTCGCCGGCCGTGCGCGAATTGTAACGGCCCGACCCTGTGTTACCATCCGACGCCCATGAAACTGCCCTCCCTGCAAGGGGTCAATGTGCTCGTTGTGGGTGATGTGATGCTGGATCGCTACTGGTCCGGTCCCGCGCACCGAGTCTCTCAAGAAGCCCCCGTTCCCGTCGTTCACGTGCAGCAAACCGACGAGCGCCCTGGCGGCGCAGCTAACGTGGCGCTCAACGTTGCCAGCCTGGGCGCGCGCTGCACGCTCGTTGGCATGGTAGGCAACGACGCCGAGGCAGGCGCGCTAAGAGGACGTCTTGAGGCGGCTGGTGTCGTGTGCGACTTTGTTAGCGTCACGGGTTGGCCCACCGTGGTCAAATTGAGGATGGTGAGCCAGCGGCAGCAGTTGCTGCGCGCGGATTTCGAGCAGTCATTGCCTGAGGATCAGCAGCTGCACCAGGAATTGCTTGGCAGGGTGCAAGGGCATCTGGACGCAGCGGGTGGGGTCAGCGCCGTGGTGCTGCAGGACTACGACAAAGGCGCCGTAGCGGAACCCGAGGATCTCATCGACGCCGCTGCCGGGCATGGGGTTCCGGTGGTGGTGGATCCAAAGAGCAAACCCTGGAGCCGCTATGCTGGCGCCGCCGTGCTCAAGCCCAACGGTGAGGAGTTTGCCGCCCAGGTGGGTGCCCCCGAGTCCGACGAGCAGCTGCTCACCCTGGCCGGTTCGGCCTGCGCTGAGCACCGTATCGGATTCATGGCCGTAACCCGCGGGGAGCGGGGCATCGCTGTGGCCGAGGCGGGCGGCGCCCATGCCCATGTGCCGGCGCTGCCCGTGGAGGTCTACGACGAGACCGGTGCGGGCGATACCGTGGCGGCGGCGTTGGCGCTGGGGCTCAGTCTCGGCTGGACCAGCGTGCGCTGTGCGGAACTGGCTAACATGGCGGCCGGGCTGGTGGTGGCCAAGGCGGGTACCGCCGCTGTGTCCGGTCCCGAGCTGGCCGTCGCGCTTTCCGCTCGCACCCACGGATCGCGCGGGCCGCTGAGCCAGGACCAGCTGCGCGACGTTTTGGCTCAGGCGCGCGACGCGGGCGAACGCATCGTGTTTACCAACGGCTGTTTCGATATTCTGCACGCGGGCCACGTGGCTTACCTGGAAGAAGCCCGCGCTTTGGGTGATCGTCTGGTGGTGGCCGTCAACGACGATGCCTCCGTCACCCGCATCAAGGGGCCGGGTCGTCCGGTGAACGCGCTGGAACGCCGGCTGAAGGTATTGGCGGGCCTGCAGTGCGTAGACCACGTAGTAGATTTTGCCGAAGACACCCCCGAGGCGTTGCTTCGCCTGCTGCAGCCGGACCTGCTGGTGAAAGGTGGCGACTACGCCCCTGACCAGGTGGTGGGCGCGGACATCGTCGAGGGTTACGGCGGCGAGGTGCGCGTGCTGGGATTGGTGGAAGACGTGTCCACCAGCGGTATCGTGGAACGTCTCCGCGACCCCGAGTGAGCGCGGGCGAGCTTTACCTGCGAGAAGACTTTGCCCGGCACTGGGCCGGACGGGATCCGTTTGCCGAGATCGAAGCCCTTCGGCGTGACCCGGTGCGTGAGGTGGCCAGCCGCAGCACGTTTCGCTTCGAGCTGGATGGCAGCGCTTACTTTGCCAAGGTCCACGGTGGCGTGGGCTGGCTGGAAATCCTGAAGAACCTGGTGGTGGGCAAAGCGCCGGTGGTGGATGCGGGCAACGAGTACCGCGCGGCCACCTATCTCGCCGGTCTGGGGCTCCACACTCTCAAGGTGGCCGCCTTCGGCACGCGCGGTCGCAATCCAGCACGGCGGCGGTCGTTTCTGGTCACCGACGAGATCACGGGTGCCGAAACCCTGGAAGATCTCACCCTGGACTGGCCTGAGAATCCCCCCGACCCGGTGGTGAAATGGGCGTTGATTGACAAGTCGGCCCACGTCGCGAGTACCATGCACGATGCGGGCATCAACCATCGCGACTTCTACATCTGTCATCTAATGCTGCAGGCGCCTGGCGCGCTCACCCGGGAGTCTCTGAACTTCAATCTGTATTTGATGGATCTGCACCGGGCCCAGCAGCGGGCCGGCGTGCCGAGGCGCTGGATGGTGCGTGACTTGGCTGCGTTACTCTACTCCACCTACGACATCGGGCTCAGCCGCCGTGATCGCATGAGGTTCTTGAAAGCGTATTTCGACATGCCTTTGCGCGACGTGCTGCGCCGCCACGCTAGCTTGCTGGCCGCTGTACAGGCGCGTGCGGATAAGCTGTACGCCAAGGCCCAACGCAAACGGCTGCTGCCGCGTCAGCAGAGCGCCTGATCTTCCGCCGGTTGCGTCCTGCTTGGCGCGGGCTGATGGCCGGCTGGTTTCAGCCGCCAACAGCTTCGGCGTTGGCCGCCAAGTGCCCGGGGTCGATGGTGCCCACCACCACACTGCACACGCCAGTTTGCTCGGCGGCCCAGGCCAGGTCCGCCGGGTCGCCGTGCCCGCTGGATAGTGCCTTTTTCACCAGAACGCCGCAGCCCTGATCCGCTGCAGCGGCCACCACGGCGCGCTGTTGGTCCTCCCGGGGATTCAGCGTGGCCATGATCACGTCCACGCCCAGGTCAAGCGCGCGCTGGCCACCGTCTATTGTCTTGTGTGAGATGCCCACCGCCCGCACCAGCCCTTGCTCTTTTAAAGACAGCAGCGTGGGCAGCGCGTCGGACTGATCCAGAATCTGCAGGTCGTTGCCATCGGAATGAATGAGCACGATGTCCAGGTAGTCGGTCTGCAGTCGCGCGAGCGAACGTTGGATGCTTTGTTCCATGGCGGCCGTGGAAAAGTCGAATTGCGATCGGCCATCTTGGAAGGATTCACCTGCCTTGGTGCAAATGATCCAGTCCTGGCGCTGGCCCCTGAGCAGGTGGCCGAGGGTTTCTTCGCTGGTACCGTAAGCGGGGGCCGTGTCCAGCAGGTTCACCCGGTGTTCTCGCGCCTGCGCCAACAGCCTGCCAGCAGATTCGCGGGAGGGTATCTGGAA
>CENY01056043.1_pt1 | contig 39572 bp, 41 predicted proteins | sample 356181 | NCBI WGS metagenome assembly CENY01 (sample SAMEA2619840, study PRJEB7988) | marine metagenome | isolation source: saline water (ENVO:00002010), including
AGAATTTCCGCAATGCGGACGAGCGTACCTTGGGGACGGGCGTTCTGGTTACCGATATTGCCAGCGACAGCCTGCCCTATCAGTACGGCCTGCGCGCTGGAGACATCCTGGTGGCCGCCAATGGGCGCGAGGTGCGCAATCTGACGGAACTGCGCAATGCGGCGCGAACTAATCAGCGCCGCTTGTCGTTGAGGGTTTATCGATCGGGCAGGTTCGGCTCCATCACCATCATCAGTCGAACATGATGACGTTGCGGGCCACTTCTCCGGTCTCCAATGCGGCCAGGGCATCGTTCACGTCTTCCAGACGAATGCGCCCGGAAATCATGTCGTCCAGGTGCAGTTTGCCCTGTAAGTAAAAGTCCACGAACCTGGGCATGTCCACCCGGAAGCGGTTGGAGCCCATGTTGGAACCCTGCAGCGTGCGCTCCATGAGGAATTCGGGGCCGTGGATTTCGATGGTGGTGCCCACCGGAATCATTCCCACGACGGTAGCCGTCCCGCCGCGTGCCAGAATCTTGAAGGCCTGCTCGGCGGTTTCCTTGAGGCCGATGGCTTCGAAGGAGTAATGCACGCCACCCCCTGTCATCTCGCGCACCGCTTCTTTTACGTCTACCTCACGGCCGTTGATCGTGTGCGTAGCACCGAACTTGCGGGCGAGCTCCAGCTTGCTCTCCACCATGTCGATGGCGATGATCTGAGCGGCCCCGGCGATGGCCGCACCGTTGATTGCCGATAGCCCGACGCCGCCGCAACCGATTACGGCGACTGAAGAACCTGGCTCCACCTTGGCCGTATGAATGACCGCGCCCACCCCGGTGGTGACGCCACAGCCAATCAGCGCTGCCCTATCCAACGGCATGTCTTCGCGGATCTTGGCGATGGCATGTTCATGCACCAGCATGTACTCGGCGAAAGAAGACAGATTGAGAAACTGCGCGATGGTTTCGTCGCCCTGGGTCAGCCGCTGCGGCTCATTGCCCGCCCGCTGCAGCTCTGGCTCCTGGCAAAGTGACATGTGTCCGGTCAGGCAGTACTCGCAGTGTCCGCAGAATGCCGACAGGCAGGTGATGACGTGGTCGCCGGGTTTGACGTAGGTCACTGCGCTGCCCACGGCCTCCACCACACCTGCGGATTCGTGTCCCAGCACCGCGGGGAGCTGGTAGGGATAAGACCCGTTCTGGAAATGCAGATCGGAATGACACACGCCTGCGGCTACGGTGCGTACCAGTACTTCCCGGGGTCCCGGGTCACCGTGCTGGATGTCCTCGATCTCGAGCGGCTTGTTGATCTCCCTGAGCACGGCAGCTTTCATGTGTTCCCCCACGGCGGTTGCTGATCATTGAGTGTGCCAAAGGGCCTGTGCCAATACCACCGTAGCCGCTGTACACCTTTGCGCGCCGGTGGAGGTAGTATTGATCCGTTGCGTCCGTTTATTGAAGGTCATGGTTCTCATCGGGATCGGGTCAAACCAGGGTGATTCTCAGCGCATTGTCCACGAGGCCATGAGCCGCCTGCGAGTCTTTGCCCAGGGCGAGCTGCGCTGCTCGTCCCTCTGGCGCACCGCGCCGATAGACTGTCCGCCCGGCTCGCCAGACTTCATCAATGCCGCGGTGGCTTTTGCCGCGCGTTCCGACCTGGTGCCGGAGGTGTTGCTCAAGTCCTTGAAGGCGCTCGAGGCAGAATTTGGTCGCGGCGCGAAAACACAGCGCAATGCGCCCAGAGAGCTGGACCTGGATCTGCTGTTGTTCGATGATCAGACCCGCCATTCCGAAGACTTCGTGCTCCCGCACCCACGCGCGGTGAATCGGCGCTTCGTGCTCGCCCCCGCGGCTGAGGTACTGCCGGATGCCCCCTGGCCGGGTGAGGGGCGCAACATTCGCCAGCTGCTCAATGAATTGAGTGACGACGAACAGGTAGAAAGGCTGGATCATGCGTTGGCGCTGTAGCTTGTTCGTTTTTGGTGTGCTGGTGGCTGGTTCGGCCGCGGCATATGACGGCCGTCTGCATCAGCAGCTGACCTTTATTGCTGCCAAGCAATTCAACCAGTGCGTGGCAGACACCGATGTGCCGCGGCTGACGCCGCTGGAGGTTCGCTACATTGCGAAAACCGCGGTGGCGCAGGCGGAACGCAATGTGTTTGCACGCATGTTCAACTGGCGTTATTACGATCGTGGTCGCGAGGCGGAGCGTAGTCTGCTGTGGGCAATCGATACGCGGTTTCACGAGCATTTCAATGAAGTGCTGGTGCGCCTCGATGAGGCTGACGATACCCGCCAACGCTACAGCAATCTGGGCCGCCTGGTTGGCTACATTCAGGTAGTGTCCTCCCCCGCTCACTCTGTGCCCGTGTACACCGGACGATTCTGGCGCTTCAGCGTGGCTGACAAGTTCGACAACTTCCCCGTGGATGAAGAAGTGCTGTCCGAGCAGCTGGGATGCCAGTTTCTCGAGCGACCCTCGGCCGACTACCAGGGTGTGATGCGGGACGTGGCCACCGACACCGTGGAGGCGGTACTCTCGCCCATCGAAGGCATGCCGGCCTCGTGGGAAGCCTTCTGGCAGCTGGGCGAAGAACCGGGCAGCTTTGGCGAGTACGGCCCCGCGGGGAACAACTTCGGGCGCAATACGGAGTTTCGCTGTTTTGAAGATCAGCGCTGCGTGCTGCTAAGAAACGACCCCCTGTATGCCCAGTTCGCACAGGGGCGTCACGCTGCCGCGGTGCTGGGAACTATGCGGGCCATGCTGCTCATGCAGCGCTCCCGTGCCGTGGTGGCACAGCAGTGAAGCTGGGAGTCACGCCGTGGAATTTTGGCGACCTCTCGGCACGCTCCCTCACCGACCAGGCGCGAACGGCGGAAGCGTTGGGCTATGATTCGTTCTGGCTGCCCGAAAACCATTTCAATCCAGGCGCCATCCCGGAACCCTTGATGTTGCTGGCGGCAGTGGCCGCGGGCACGCAGCGCATCCGGCTCGCCACGACATCCTTTCTGCTGCCAGTGCGCCACCCTCTGCAGGCGGCTGAGCAGGTAGCGGTACTCGATCAACTGAGCAATGGGCGCGTGATCTTGGGTATTGGCCGTGGTTACTCCACCGCCATGCTGCAAGCGTTCAGCGTCGCACCGGGGGAAAAGCGCCGCCTGTTCGAATCGACGCTGCAGGTCATGCGCAAGGCTTGGAGCGGCGAGCCGGTGCCGGTGGGTGATGGGCAAACCACCGTGGTGCTCGATCCGCTGCCGGTGCAACGGCCGCACCCGCCGTTGTGGGTGGCCGCGTTCGGTCCCAAGGCGTTGGCTCAGGCTGGACGCTTGGGGTTGCCGTACCTCGCCTCCCCCATGGAGACCATGACCAAGCTGGAAGACAACTTCGCCAGATACGACAGCGCCGCACGGGAGCATGGCATGACTGGCAACGCGTCCACAGGCGCGCGGCCCATTATGCGAACGGTGTACGTATCGGACAATGCAAGCGAGCTGCGCGGCTTGCGCGAGCGCATGGCAAACGAGGTGCGCAAGCTGGGTCGCCTGCCTGAGGATGCGCAGACCCATGAGTGGGCCATTCTCGGGGACGCCATGGAGGTGCGCGATCGGATCGACGAGTATCGCGAGCGCTTCGCCATCGACTATCTGGTGGTGACGCGGCTGCGTATTCCGGGTGTTCCGGATGAATCTCTGCACGCGTCCATGGCCGCCGTTGCACAGATGGCGGGTTAGGGGGGGCGTACCGGCGCTATGCCAGCACGCGCACGTTGTCGATTTCCAGATAGCGCTTGAGCTTGCTGGTGCAGTAATAGAACGGCAGGGTATCTACCAGCGCCACCGCCATCTTGAACAGGTAGTTGCTACCCATCAGAACAAGCAGCGCCGCCACCGTGATGTCGCCGGCAAGGAACGTGGCGCCGAAGGTCACGCTGATGACCATGAACGAGTCCACCAGTTGGCTGGTGAGCGTGGAAAAGTTGTTGCGAAGCCACAGGTGCTTGCCTTTGGTGAGGCGCTTGAAGAAATGGAACAGCTGAACGTCGCAGAACTGGGCGGCGATGTAAGCCATCATTGACGCGAAAACCGCTCCGGACGTGCAGGCGTACAGCAACTGGAACAACTCCGCACTCTGCGAGAGCACCTCACCGTTGGGCAGCACTATCTCTTCGGCCAGCTGAATGACCTGCCAGGGAGGCTGCTGGCTTGGATCCACGGCGGGAATGCTGCTACCCAGCCACAGAATGCCGAGAATGAAGAAATTCAGGACGAAACCTACCCCAACCAGAAAGTTGGCGCGCCTGCGCCCGTAGAGTTCGCTGATCAGATCGGTACACAGAAAGGTCAGGGGGTAGGGCAGAACGCCCACTGCCAGGGCCATCGGCCCCAGTTGGATGAAGCGGGTGATGCCCACCACGTTGAGTAGGGTCATGGCGCACAGGAAAAAGCCCGCCAGGATTATGAACACGCGCTCGCGACGCTCGTTGATGGATATTTCGCTCAATACTTCCCCCTGCTGACGGTTGGTTTCTGACGCGGGCCGTTGCCTAGCGTTCCACCTGGCCCAGATTCGCGTGCAGCACCGCGCCGTTGATCACCGCATTGCTGGAAGCCCACAGCAGGGTGTCGGCAATTTCGTCGGGATCGATGAGCCGGTTGTAGGCCGACATTGCGCGCACGCCCTCCATGGCCTCGTCCGGTACGTGCTGGCGCAACATTTCGGTGTCGGTGAACCCCGGGCAGACGCAGGCCGTGTGGATGCTGCGGCCTACCAGATCCTGGCAGGCGGCGCGCATCATTCCGATCATGGCGTGCTTTGACACCACGTAGGAGTAGCTGCCGGGCACTGCTTTTTCCGCCAGCGTAGATCCCACGAAAAGAATGCTGGATCCGGGCTTCATGTAAGGGATGGCGAAGTGGTTGAGCGTGTTGGGCGCCACCACGTTCACCTCCAGCGCGTCGCGGAAGCTCTGACTAGGGGTCTCCACGGCGCTGTCGTTGTTCATCTTGGCGGCGTTGTGAATGAGTACGATCTGCTCGGAGCCTTGCAGTATGGGCGAGAGCTGATTGCTGATTTTCTCCAAAAACCCCGGGGCGGAAAGGTCGCAATTGATATGGTTCACCGCATCGATCGGACAGCGTCGGCGAGACAGGTTGACCACGTTGAATCCCTCGCTGATGAACCGCTGCGCGGTGTGCAGACCGATGCCTGCGCTGGCTCCCGTGATCAACATACACTTCATGCGTTGGCTCCTCGTACTCGATGGGCTAGGGGGCGTCCCAGCTGGATTCCGCCCATTGTCCCGGTCCCGATGAAACCGACAGTTCTACGCGCCGCAGGTTCGTAATCGTTGCAATTTCGGAGTCCTCCAGCAGTTCGGCCAGAAACCATGGCGCCAATTCCTCCACCGTAATGTTGCGAAGCGGCATTGTGATGACGTCCCGGGGCAGAAAAGGGATGCGCTCGTTGCCAAAGCGTGCCACGAGATATCCGTCTTCGTTGGTGAGGCTCAGGTGTGGCGAACGCTCGGGAAGCAGCACTTTCTCGTCCAGCTGATCGCACAGGGCTTTGAGTCGCGTCTTCACCAGGTTGTAGTCGAATGCCAGGCCGTCTTCGCCTACTACGCATTCTACGGTTGCTGTGGTGTAGAACGTGTGGCCGTGCAGGTCTTCGCGCTCGGTGGCCGAAAAGATCGTGAAGTGTGCCGAGCTGAAATGCAGGTACTCTTTGGCGATGTGAATTCTGGTGGTGGCAGGCGCGTGCATCGCCAGGATGCTACCACAGTGCCGCAAGCGGGCTTAAGGGCTCAGCAGGGCGGCCGCGAAATCCTCCAGGTTAGAGAAGGACCAGGTCGGTGTAGCGTCTGCTGTTCTGGTGGCGCCGGCACCGTTGGCCCTGGGTCGGTCGATCCAAACCGTGTCGAGCCCCAGCGCCGAGGCCTGAGAGATGTCGTGATATTTGCTCTGCGCAACGTGCAGCACGGGTTCGTGTTCGGCGAAGAACTCCAGCAGCCAGTCGTCCACCACGTGAACGTCATAACTTTCCAGCAGGGGTTGCAGGTATCCCAGAATGCCATTCTCCCAATCGATCAGCGTGCCTTAGCAATCGAAGGTGATGGTCTTGCAGTGGGTTGCGGCGAGCTCAGTCATGTTGAATACGATCCATGATCAACCCGTAGAAGTACACGTCGGCGCGATCGAAGTACCAGCCCATGTGTTGGTGGCATTCGGCGCAACTGGCGATGCGCCATTGAAAGCCGGGAAACCAGGTGTCTGCCGCCACCCGCTCGCCAGAGATGGAACATCCCAACGCGTCGGCGAAGCAGCCAACATGAAATTCGATACCAAACGGATTGGTGAAACGGTGATCGTGGCTGCCTGAGACTTCTATGCGATCCGCCTGCTTTGCAATGACGCCTGAACATGCCGCGCAGTAGATGTAGCTGCCTTTGTCGGCAGACTTTTCGTCGACGATCTCCTTGAGCGTCGGGTCTAACCCCTGTAGTTGACGCTCCTTGTCTGGCACATCGATCATACGGGACGTTGCTTTACGCGGAGAGAGGTCGCATGGATTCGTTTGCAAGCATCTTTCAGCGCGCCTGTGAGCGCAAGGGGGGTGAAGCCGAATTACAGGCGTTGCTGAGCGAACCCTTGGGTGCACAAGCGCTGCAGCGCATGCCCGATGATCGCTATCTGGCGGAAATGACCCGATGCGTGTTTCGCTCGGGCTTCGTGTGGAAGATCATCGAAAACAAGTGGCCCGGCTTTGAGAAGGTCTTCCACCAATTCGACGTGACCAGTTGTGCGCTCATGTCGGAAGAAGAGCAGGAATTGGCGGCCACCGATGAGCGGATCGTACGCAACGCCACAAAAATCCGTTCGGTACCGCGCAATGCGGCGTTCATCCGCGCGGTTCGGGAGGACAGCGGCAGTTTCGGTAGCTACCTGGCAGCGTGGCCGGATGATGACTTCGTGGGCTTATGGGATGAGCTGAAGCGGCACGGAGATCGTCTGGGAGGCCAGACGGGGCGCTTTTTTCTGCGCTTTGTCGGCAAGGACACGCCCTTGATGTCGCAGGATGTGGTGGATGCCTTGATCAATCAGGGTGTGGTCGACAAGGCGCCTACGGGGAAAAAGGCGCTGGCTGCCGTGCAGGACGCGTTCCGTGATTGGCAGCAGGAATCCGGCCGCCCGTTCTGCCAGATATCCAGAGTGTTGTCCTGTTCTGTGGGTGACTAGGACCTGCGTGTCGGTTCAATGAACGCGAACGGGCCTGAGCCGGAGCTACTAGCCCAGCAGCGACTTCAAATCCACTTCCGGGTCAGCGAGCGAGTCGGCATCCACCGGCTTGCCGATCAGCTGCTTGCACACCATGAACTCCTTGGGGCTGTTCACGGCGTCCGCGGCAACCACATTTCCGTCTTTGAGGTAGAACACGGCAAACTGATTGGCCGCCTGGTCGCCGCGAACCACCTGTGTGTCGCCGTCCGCGGAGAATCCCACCATCTGCAGTTTCAGCTCGTACTGATCGGACCAGAACCAGGGGATGGAAGCGTAGCTCTTGTCTCCGCCGCACATGTTGCTGGCGGCCACCCGAGCCTGTTCCATGGCGTTGGGGACTGATTCCAGCCGCAGCCGACGGTCCAGCAGGGCATTAGGGTGGTTGGTGCAGTCGCCGGCTGCATAGACGTTGGGTGCGGAGGTGGCGCAATGGTCGTCTACCAAGATGCCGTTGTCGCATTCGAGGCCGGCGGCTTCGGCCACCTCGACGTTGGGAACGATGCCGATCCCTACAACGGCGATGTCTGCGGGGAACTCCTGGTCGCCGCATTGAACCGCCTGCAGGGAATCTTCCCCGGCAAACCCGCTGACCAGGGTGCTGGTGTGGATGTGCACGCCGCGTCCTTCGTGCAGGGAGTGATAGTAGGCGGACATTTCCGGCGTGGTTACGCGCTGCAGAATCCGCTCTTCCATCTCCAGCACATGTACGTCCAGACCGGCTTGAATGCCCACCGAGGCTACTTCCAAACCGATGTAGCCGCCGCCTACGATCACCAGTTTCTTGCCGGTGCCGAATTCTGCTCGGATGGCGTCCACGTCCGCGATAGTTCTCAGATAGTGGATGCCGGCCAGATCGCTGCCCGGCAGATCGAGCTTGCGCGGACGGCCGCCGGTGGCAAGCAGCAGCTTGTCGTAGTCGATGGTTTCGCCGGATTCGGTGGCAATGCATTGCGCGCTGGTGTCTATGCTTTCCACCCGCTGCGAGGTGCGTACGGTGATGTCCTTGTCCGCGTAAAACTTCTCGGGCCGCAGGTAGACGCGCTCAATTCCCTGCTCGCCGGAGAGATACTGTTTCGACAGGGGAGGGCGCTGATAGGGAATGTGGGGTTCGTCTCCGACGATGACGATCTCGCCCTCGTATCCCTCCTGACGCAAGCTTGCCGCCGCTTGTCCTGCTGCGTGACCCGCGCCGATGATGACCATGCCACCCATTGATCTTCCCTCAGTGTCTTTGCATGAAACCCGCTAGTTTACAAACTGCTCCGTGGGAAGTCTGCAGCGGCGCTCGGAGTCGCGCTCGATCGCCCTTTGTTGTTACGTTTGTTCCGCTATGCAACGATGCTTTCCTTGGAGCAACGTGGGGGCGCGCAGGGTGCCGGCGAAATTCTCGACACTGCACGAAATCGTCAAGCAGGCGCAGGCCAATCTCACACGTGAGCATTGGGATTACCTGGTTGGTGGTTCGGACACCGAGGCGTCCGTTCGGCGCAACCGGCACGGTCTTGACTCCTGGGTGTTCCGGCCGCGGATTCTCAACGATGTCAGTCAGATGGAGGTGTCGGCCAGCCTGCTTGGCACACCGCTGGCTATTCCCGTGGTATTGCCCCCCATCGGCTCGGTGCAGGTCTTCAACGCGGCAGGTGCGCAGGCGGTAGCGCAAGCGGCCCGAGAGTTCGGGGTGCTGCAGATCTTGAGCTCCGTCTGTACGCCGGATTTCGAGGAGGTGGCGGCGGCGGTGCCGGGCCCGAGGATCTATCAGCTTTACCTGATGGGCGACCAGACCTGGATGGACGACCGCATCCAGCGAGCCATGGACGCTGGCTACACCGGCTTCTGTCTCACCGCGGACACTCAGAATTACTCCCGCCGCGAGCGCGATATCCTTAAAGGGTTCGTGCCGCCGTCGGGCAGCCAGGCCAGTTCGCCAGCGTTCAACTATCAGACCACCATGAGCTGGGACACCGTTGCCCACATCAAGCAGCGCTTCGATATTCCGCTGGTGATCAAGGGCGTCAATGTGGCGGAGGATGCGGTGCGGTGTGTGGAGGCCGGTGTCGATGTGGTCTACGTGTCCAACCATGGCGGCCGGCAGCTCGACCACACTCGCGCCTGCATTGATGCGCTGCCCGAAGTAGCTGCCGCGGTGGACGGCCGGGTGCCGGTGGTGGTGGACGGTGGTTTCATGCGTGGCGCCGATGTGGTCAAGGGCCTCTGTCTGGGCGCGGACGTCGTGGCTATGGGTCGTCTGCACGCATTGGCACTGGCGGCGGGAGGAAGCGAGGCAGTAGTAAGGGCGCTGGAGCTGGTGGAGCGCGAGATCCGGCTCACCATGGCCCTGATGGGCATGTCCCGTGTTTCCGACCTGCACCCGGGATTGCTCGAGCGCAGTGAGCCCACCGCACCGTCTCACGTCCTAAGTGCTTTTCCTTTCCTGGATCAGGGGTATTAGGAGCGGCATGTGATGACCGCCACCGCGCAAGCCGTCGCCGCCTTGCTGGGTGTTCTCATTGCCGGTGCATGTCTGTGGGGAATGCTGGGGAGCAACCGGCTCATCGGCGTGGCGCGAAGGCTGTTCGCGGGGCCCGTTGGTATGCCATTGGCGGTGGGCGTGCGAATCGTTTTTGGCGCGGCGCTCTTGGTGTCAGCTCCGGTGGTCAGATATACGCTGGTGTTCCAGGTGTTGGGCGTAGGGTCGCTGGTGGGGGCCGCTGTTATTCCCCTGGCCGGCCGGCGCTTCATCGACGGCTTGCTGGACCGACTGGCCCGGATGCCGCGTGGGTGCATGGTTGCCTGTCTGGCATTCGGAATGCTGTTTGGGCTGTGGTTGGCGTTTGCCAGCTACCTGCCACCTTAAGGTCAGGTTCGCGTGCCGGTGGGTGGGTGCTGTAGCCGTCCCATACGGACCGGTCGCCAGTGTCTTTGTCGAACAGGTCGATCTCGTTGAGATCAATGTCCCCGCGTACCTCGCTCATATAATCCGGCAGTGCCTGTGCGGCCTCCTAGAGCTGCTCTTCGACACCGACTAAGAGAAAAGAACGTGTTGATCCGGGCTGCCCCGCTTGGAAGCGCTCAGCGGCACTTAGAACACGGCGAACAGCCTGAACTCACCATCGACCTTCTTGGCGAAGTAGATGGCTTTGCCTTTGTGGATGAGCGTGTCGTTCTCGTCGAACTGCTCGTAGTCATAGGTCAGCATGTACACGTTGGGGCGAATGTAAGCCACCTCGGTGTAGTTGGTTTCGCCTCGACTCGCCTTCGGGGCGGCGGCTATGAGTGCCTGGTAGGTGGTGGCCAGGGACTCCTTGTCGGTGGCAACGACTACGTCTTCCAGGAAGCCCTTGAAGGCGGCCGGAAAGGTGAACTTATCTGCCAGGGCATCCATATCGCCACTGCCCAATGCTTGGAAATACTCCGCGTGGAGCGCTTTTACTTGCTCTTCTTCGTTAGCCATAGTCTCCTCCGGACGCTGGGCGCTGGTCGACAGCGCAATGATGTACAGACCTATCGCAAGAATAACCTTCGTCATCTCTCCCTCCGATCATGAAAGTTGGCTCACCGACGCGGTGCTGCCGAATGCTTCGCGAAAAATGTCCAGAGCACTGGCCGGCAGCCTTGGGTTAGCGGACCACACCGCTTCCTCGCGCACCGTGCCCAGGATGCTGGTAGCGTGCCGTAGGGCACGGACAACCGCTGCTGCGTCGGGGGTCACCGCTTCGGCTCCTGATGGTGTTGCCAATAGGGCCGTTTGAGCCCTTCCTTGTAGAGCTTGCCGGTCTGGTGTCTTGGCAGCTGGTCGTGAAAGTCGATGCTCTTCGGGCACTTCAGGTGGGCCAGGCGCTCGCGACAGTAAGCGATCAATTCTGCTGCGCTGGCGTTACCGCCGGCTATCAGTTCAACAGCCGCTTTCACCTCTTCGCCGAACTCTTCGTTAGGAATGCCGAAAACCGCGGCGTCCTGCACGAGTGGGTGGGTTACCAGCACATCTTCCACCTCGCGCGGATAGATGTTCACCCCACCCGAAATGATCATGTGGGAGGCTCGATCGGTGAGAAACAGGTTTCCATCCTCGTCCAGATGGCCGATGTCGCCCAGCGTAGACCACCCGTGTTGATTGAAGCTCGCCGCTGTCTTTTCCGGATCCTTGTAGTACTCGAATTTTGGCCCGCCGGAAAAGTACACCTTTCCGGTCCGGCCCTTGGGAAGCTCGTTGCCGGCATCGTCGGTGATGTGAACCTCGCCGAAGATGGCGCTCCCCACGGAGCCCTTGTGAGTCAGCCACTGCGCCGAGTCGATTGCCGTCTGGCCGTTGCCCTCGGTGCCCGAGTAGTACTCGTGCAGTATCGGCCCCCACCACTCGATCATGCGCTCCTTGATAGGAATGGGGCACGGCGCCGCCGCATGGATCGCGTAGCGATGCGATTCGAGGTTGAACGCATTGCGGCTTGCTTCGGGAAGTTTCAGCAGCCGCACGAACATGGTCGGCACCCACTGGCTGTGGGTGATTTTGTATGCCTCGATAAGCCTTAGGCTTTCTTCGGCTTCGAAGCGCGGCATGATCACGGTGGTGCCGCCGCTTCGGTGCATCATGTTGTTGTAGCGCAGAGGGGCTGAGTGATAAAGCGGCGCCGTGGACAGGTAGATGGCCTCATCATTCACGTGGTGCAGCGCCAGCCGCCGTTTGAACAGGTCGGACACGCTGCCCAGAGCGGCGCCTGGCTGGCTGTGCCGGATGCCTTTTGGCCGGCCCGTGGTGCCGGATGAGTACAGCATCTCGGCCCCTTCGGCTGCATCGCTGATCAGCGACTCCGGCTCGTTGGCGATTAGCTCGCGCCACTGATGCAGGTCTACCGTCAGGGCCTGTGGGGCATCTTCGGTCTTGTCCTGCTGGAGGGGCGTGGTGACGAGCAGCTTGGCATCGCAGTTGTCCAAGATGTAGTGCACTTCATCTGACTGGAACTGCACGCTGATGGGTGTGAAGTACAGTCCGGAGAGCTGGGCGGCCCAGAACATGAGCAGAAAGTCGGGGTGGTTTTCCGCCACGATGGCCACCCCGTCCCCCGTCTGCAGCCCCATCCGCCGCAGCGCCTGGGCACCCTTGAGCGCGTTTGATGCCAGATGGGCGTAGCTGGTGTGGTGATCTTCGAAGATCCAGGCGGTCTTTTCGGGTGTGCGCTCCGCCCAATGGAGCGGGTGCAGGCCGCCTTCAATATTCACGCCGAATTGCTCGGTTATGACTTGCCGGAATCCTTGGGCATAGGGACCGGGAACGGCGTGATGTTGGCGCCCTCGCTGTCGGTGACCTTGGCGACCCCTTCTTTTTCTACTTCGTCGATGCGGATGACCGCGTGCATCGGAATGAAGCTTCGCTTTACGCCGTCGAACTGCGAGCGCAGCTTGTCTTCGCCGGGGTCTATGACCACCTGGGTTTTCTTGCCGAAAATATAGTCCTCAACCTCGATGAACCCGTAGAGGTCGCTCTGATAGATGTTGTGCGCGTATACCTCGTAGATCTGCCCCTGATTGTGAAAGAGGACCTTATAGATGTGCTGCTGGTCGTCGCTCATGGATGTTGAAGCTCCTTGGTCAGCCTCCTTTATAGAGTTGTTAAGGCAAAATTCAAGCCTTTATAATCGCGCGCCCGAGTTCGCACCGGAACCTGCTCGAACGCGTCGGTGAGAAGCATGAAACGCCTGTATATCAAGACCCACGGCTGCCAGATGAACGAGTACGACTCGTCGCGTATGGCCGATCTGCTGCGCGAAAGCGAAGGCTACGAACTCGTGGGCGAAGCCGAACAGGCGGATCTGATTCTGCTCAATACCTGCTCCATTCGAGAGAAAGCTCAGGAAAAGGTGTTCCATCAGCTTGGTCGCTGGAAACGGCTCAAGGAGCTCAACCCGAATCTGGTCATCGGCGTGGGCGGCTGCGTGGCGAGCCAGGAAGGGGATGCCATCCGCAAGCGCGCCCCCCAGGTAGACGTGGTATTCGGACCTCAGACCTTGCACCGGCTGCCCGAGTTGTTGGATGCAAGCCAAAGCGAGCGCGCCGAGCGAGTGCCGCTGGTTGATGTGAGTTTCCCGGAGATCGAGAAGTTCGATCGCCTGCCGGCGCCTCGTGCGGAAGGCCCCACGGCATTCGTATCCGTCATGGAAGGCTGTAGCAAGTACTGCAGCTTCTGCGTGGTTCCCTACACACGGGGGGAAGAGGTAAGCCGTCCGGTGGCGGACGTGATGCGGGAAGTGACCGAACTGGCTCGCCAGGGTGTCCGTGAGGTGAACCTCCTGGGCCAGAACGTTAACTCCTATCGCGGAGCCATCGAACACGATTGGGCGGATCTGGCGGAACTGATCTACTACGTGGCCGACGTGCCGGGCGTGGAGCGGATTCGCTTCACCACCTCGCATCCGGTGGATTTCACCGACAGCCTGATTCAGGCGTTCGCGGATGTCCCCCAGCTCGTGGACCACCTGCATCTGCCGGTTCAATCAGGATCCGATCGCATACTCAAAGCCATGAAGCGCGGCCACAGCGCGGATGAGTATCGCGCGAAGATCGCCAAGCTCAGGCAGGTGCGGCCGCACATCAGTCTGTCGTCGGATTTCATCGTCGGATTTCCGGGCGAGACGGACGCAGACTTTCAGCAGACCATGGATCTGATCGAAGACGTCGGTTTCGATACCTCATTCAGCTTCGTGTACAGCCGGCGGCCGGGAACGCCGGCCGCCGTGTTGCCGGACGACACGCCGACTGAGGTGAAAAAGCAGCGGCTCGGCACCCTGCAACAGCGCATCCGGGAGCACGCAGATGGCATTGCGCGGAAGATGGTGGGTGGGCAACATCGGTGCCTGGTGACGGGTATTTCGCGCAAGAATGCGGAGGCACTGCAGGCGCGGACCGAGAATAACCGGGTGGTGAACTTCGCCCGCTCTCCCGGCGTGAAGATCGGTGATCTCGTCGACCTTCTCGTCACCGAAGCGCTTCCTAACTCGTTGCGGGGCAGCCTGTAGCAACCCGTTTTCCCCTGCAAAAAGGGCATTTGACAGGCCCAGTTGCCCGGCTATGCTATTCGTCCAAGGTTCACCAGGGCATCCGTTGACAGAAAACCAATCGCGCGTGGTGGCGCTGACCACCAACGTCGAATTAGAACCCAACGATCCTCAGCGCTTGGCTGCACTGTGCGGCCCATTCGACCAGAATCTCAAACACCTCGAAAAGCGTCTCGGCGTGCACATCCGCAGCAGGGGTAATCTGTTTCAGATCAGCGGCCCGGAGCAGCGTGTGGAAGCTGCCCGTGCACTGTTGTCGCAGCTGTATCGGGAAACCAACGACATCGAGGTGATCGAGCCCGACATGGTCCACCTGTTTCTCCAGGAGTCCGGCGTGGACGCGCTGCTGGCCAAGACGGCGAGCGGCACCGATGATGAACCCGACAGCCGCGACCGAGGTGAGGTGATTCGCACGGGCCGCAAGACCATCAAGCCGCGCGGCGGTAATCAGCTCCGATACACAGGCCGCATTCGCGAGCACGACGTGAATTTCGGCATTGGTCCGGCGGGCACGGGCAAAACCTATCTCGCGGTAGCCTGTGCCGTGGAAGCTCTGGAAAGCCGGAAGGTCAACCGCATCGTGCTGGTGAGGCCAGCCGTTGAGGCGGGAGAGAAGCTGGGTTTTCTCCCGGGTGATCTGGCTCAGAAGATCGATCCGTACCTGCGGCCGCTTTACGATGCGCTATACGAAATGATGGGCGTGGAGCGGGTCAATAAATCCATCGAACGCAACATTATCGAGGTCGCTCCGCTGGCCTATATGCGCGGGCGTACGCTGAACAACGCCTTCATCATTCTCGATGAATCGCAGAACACCACCATTGCTCAGATGAAGATGTTCCTCACCCGCATCGGTTTCGGATCGACAGCGGTGATCACGGGTGACATCACACAGATCGATCTGCCAAGCGGGCAGAAGTCGGGGCTGGTGAACGTGATGAACGTTCTGCGCGACTTAGAAGGAATCAGCTTCACGCTTTTCGGTTCGAAGGACGTTGTACGGCATCCGCTGGTGCAGAAAATCGTGGACGCCTATGAGGCCCACAGCGAACCGGCGGAGAGCGGCCGTGATGCCGGTTGATGTGCAGTTGGCGAGCACCGCGGGTCAGCTACCCGAGCTGAGCGCTATCCAGCGCTGGGCCGACCTGGCGCTGGAGGAGTTGGGTGAGGATCCGGAGCCTCCTGATTTATGCATTCGCCTGGTGGACGCGGCGGAATCCCAAACGCTGAATAGCCGCTTTCGCGGCCAAGAAAAGCCAACCAACGTGCTCAGCTTTCCGGCTGATGTGCACATTCCAGGGCGGCGCACCCTGGGCGATGTTGTGATCTGTATGCCGGTTGTGGTTGGAGAGGCCGCGCGCCAGCAGAAGGCCGTCGACGATCATCTGGCACATATGGTGGTGCATGGCGTCCTGCACCTGTTTGGCTACGACCATCAAAAGGACGACGACGCTCAACGTATGGAAGGTTTGGAACAACAGATTCTGTGCCAGCTCGGCGTTGCGGATCCTTACGGATAATCATGCAAAACCCATCGGAACATAGACGCACGTTGCTCGATTGGTTGGGTGACCTGTTTAACGGTGAGCCAAGCGATCGCACCGAGCTCATGGAGATACTGCGGGATGCCGCTGCTCGTCAGATCATGGATGCGGAGGCCCTCAACATCATCTTTGGTGCCTTGCAGGTGGCCGACATGCAGGTGCGCGAGATCATGATTCCGAGAACGCTGCTCGTATATCTGCAGGACGACCTCTCGCCAGATGAGCTTTTAAAGACCGTTATGGATTCTCAGCACTCCCGCTTTCCGGTCGTAGGCGACGATCTGGATGACATCAAAGGTATTCTGCATGCCAAGGACCTCCTTGGGTTGGCATTGAGCGACGGTCCGGATGAGTTCGACATTCGGGATTGCATCCGCCCGGCCACTGTCATCCCCGAGAGCAAGCGGCTCAATGTGCTGCTGCAGGAGTTCAGGGCCACGCGTAATCACATGGCGGTAGTAGTGGATGAATATGGCAACGTGTCGGGCGTGGTTACCATTGAAGATGTTCTCGAGCAGATCGTCGGCGAGATTGAGGATGAGTACGACATCGACGACGACAGCTTCGTCAAACGGCTGGATGACAAGACCTACAACGTCAAGGCCGTTACTCCCATTGAAGACTTCAACGAGTACTTCGACAAGGACATCGAAGACGATGAGTTCGATACGATTGGTGGGGTCGTGCTCAAGGCGTTCGGCCACCTGCCTGATCGCGGTGAGGTCGTCGACATATCGGGGCTCAACTTCGAGGTGCTCAACGCTGACTCGCGACGCCTGCGGCTGCTCAAGGTTTCCCTGGGCTCCTGATCGGGCGGTCGGGTCGCTAACCCCGTGAAATATCTTCTGGCGCTTGTCGCCGGCGCGCTTGTGCCGTTGTCGCTCGCTCCGTTCGGGTGGTGGCCGGCCGGTATCGTTGGTGCTGGCCTGTGGTTCCATTTGCTGCAGCGCTTCCCCGGCAATGGCGGACTTCTGGGTTGGCTGTTCGGTGTAGGCAAATACGCTGTGGGCGCGTCGTGGGTGTATGTGAGCATACACGTGTACGGCAACGCTCCCGAAGCGCTCGCCGGCGCGCTGGTGGTGCTCTTCGTTGCGGGTCTTTCCCTGTTCAGTTTGCTCAACGGGCTTGTTTTCGACCGCCTTCGTACTGGCTTCATCATTTCGGATGCGCTCACGTTTGCGTGTTTATTCGTGATATTTGAGTGGTTGCTCACTTGGGTGCTTACGGGATTTCCCTGGCTGTATCCCGCTTATGGTCATCTGCACACGCCCCTCGCAGGGTTTGCCCCGGTAGGTGGCGTTCTGCTGATCAGCCTGGCGCTGTCTTTGTCGGCCTGCTTCCTGGTTGCGGCGATTCGGTCGCGGCGGCGTGGGTGGCCGGTGCTGCTGGCGATCGTGCCATGGATTGTGGGCGCGGCGTTGTGGGAGGTGGACTGGGTGGCGTCGGGTGGCGAGCGCCGTGCGGCCCTGGTTCAGGGCAATATCGACCAGGCCGAGAAGTGGCTGCCACAGAATCGCGGCCGAATCATCGACACCTACGTGGGCTTGTCTGCACCGCATTGGGGGGTGGATGCGCTGGTCTGGCCGGAGGCCGCGATCACGCTCTGGGCCCACGAGGCACAGCCCTTGCTGGAGGAGTTTCGTCGCCGTGGGCAGGATAGCGGGACTGCCTTGGTTCTCGGACTGCCGGCGGTGGAGCGGCTCCCTCATGGCGAGACGGTGTTCCGCAATACGGCCATCGCTTTGGGCAACGGGGACGGGCGTTACATCAAGCGCAGGCTGGTGCCTTTTGGCGAGTACGTGCCCCTGGAGGATGCGCTCAGGGGGCTGATCGAATTTTTCGATCTGCCCATGTCGCGGGCGGAACCAGGCGACTGGCGGCAACCGTTGCTCAGGTTAGGAACAGATCTTGCCGCCATGGCGATCTGCTACGAGATCGTCTATCCCGATCTGGTGCGTGCGCAGCCCGCGGTGCCTGATGTGCTGCTCACTCTGTCCAATGACAGCTGGTTCGGCACCAGCATCGGGCCGCTACAGCACCTGCAGATGGCCCAGATGCGTGCCCTGGAAAACGGACGCTGGCTGCTGCGCAGCACCAACAACGGGGTAACTGCCATCGTCGACCACCATGGCCGAGTGACCCAGCGGTTGGCGCAGTTCGAAGCCGGCGTGCTGGTGGGCGATTATAGGATCATGGAGGGAGTCACCCCCTATACCCGCTTTGGGAACCTGCCGGTTCTGGCGCTGCTGGCCCTGGGGCTGGGGTTCGGTGTGTGGCGCCGGTTTGGGGTAAAGTTGCGCGGTGACCATCGGGGGTAGAAGGTGACATCACACATTGCGCGAAGCTTGCTGGCGTGCTGCCTGCTGCAGTTGCTTGCCGGGTGTGGTTTCCAGCTGCGCAGCTGGGATCTGAGCAGCAGCATAGACAGCTTTTATGTGCAGGCGGCGGCGAATAACCCCCTGGAGCAACCTTTGCGCCGGGGCTTGCTCCAGGCAGGCGTGCCTCAGGCCGATTCGGCCGCAAGTGCCGCGGTGGTGGTGACCCTGCATGAGCTGCGCCGTTCGCGTCGTGGCGTCTCGGTTACTGCTCGATCCCGGGTGGCGGAATACGAGCTCAATCTGGACGCGCGGTTCGGATTGCGTGCGGCCGACAAGGAGTTGTTGGCCTCTCAATGGGCGCGCGCGTCCCGAGTGTTTCGCGTAGACCGTGACAATCTGGTGGCGAGCAACGAGGAGCAGGCGCTGCTGGAGCGCGAAATGCGGGCTGACCTGGTGCAGCAGATCCTCCGGGCGCTGAACGCCGCCACCGCGGTCGACAGCGATGCCGCTTAGGCTGGAGGAACTCGCTGGCTCATTGAAGGCGCAGCTGGCGCCCATTTACTTCATATCGGGTGACGAGACCCTGCTCGTGCAGGAAGCTTGCGATGCGGTGGTGGCTGCCGCGCAAGCGCAAGGCTACGGCGAGCGTTCGGTGTTGTATGCGGAGCCCGGATTCAAGTGGCACGAGCTGCGTTCCGAGGCTGCGAGCATGTCGCTGTTTGCGGAGCGCCGCATCATCGATGTGCGCATCCCCGGCAACAAGGTGGATCGCGAGGGGTCGGAGGTGCTGCGTGAATACGCCGACGAGCCCGCACCAGACACGCTGCTGCTGCTGCGCTCGGCCCGCCTGGAGGGTCGGCAGCGGTCCAGTGCCTGGTTTAAGGCGCTGGACGGCGCGGGCGTGGTGGTTCAGGTGTGGCCCATCGGCATCGGTGCGTTGCCGCGCTGGCTAGACGCCAGATTGCGGGCTGATGAGTTGGTGCTGGAGCCCGATGCGCTGGATTACCTGGCGGCACAGGTGGAAGGCAACCTGCTCGCGGCGGTGCAGGAGATTGCGAAGCTGAAGTTGTTGCAGCTGCCTCAGCCCATCACCGTTGAGGCGTTGACTCGGGTGATGGAGGACGCCGCTCATTACGATGCTTTCGAGCTCATCGACGCGGTGCTCGGTGGCGATCTGGAGCGCGTGCAGCGCATGCTCGGCGTGCTGCGCCAGGAAGGCGTATCGCTGTTTGCCGTGCTGGGTGCGCTGGTCGCACAGCTGCGCAGGCTGCGCGGCGGAGCGGGCGGACGCATGCCCCCGCAGCGTCAACGCCTGATTGGCGGCTTCATGCGTCGGTTGGGTTCCGCTGCGGTCATCGACCGGGCCCTGGCGCAATGCGCGCTCATCGACGCCCAGGGGAAAGGCCAGCTTCTCGGCGATGCGTGGCTGTCGCTGGAGAATCTCTGTCTGCGTCTGGCAGGGTCGCGCGCGCTCCCTTCCCTGGAGGCGCAGCTCCCCGTTTTGCACCGGTCGTAGCATCGGCCGACCCAGACGCGGCCTGCGAGCGCCTGGGCCTACCGTGGGTTCGCTTACATGGACGCGGCGCATTGACTGTCGTCGCGAGACCTGCGCGCTCGCTATTGTTTCCTTCCGTTGCAAAGGAAGGATTGAATGAATCGATTGATCTTACAGACGCTGGGTGTTGCGGCATTCTTCTCTGTTTTTGTTTACTTGTTAAAGAGCGATCCGCAGCCATATTCAACCGTCGCGGAATCCGCCGCCGACGTGAGCGTGCAACGGCCAGCTGCGCCGGAGGTAGTGCCTCCCTTACCGGGTTCTTCCGGGTCACCACACCAATCTGTAAATTTCCAATCGGTGCAGGAGCGCTTTGGCGTCAGTTTCGACCCCATGCTGGTCATGGCCCTGGGCGAGTTCACCGACGAGGAAATCCAAGCCTACGACGCGCTGCATGTGCTGCCTTTCAATCGTGCGCTAGGCAGTGATTGCTACGAATTACCCGACCCGCAGCTGCCGCTGCAGACTTTCGAGACCTGCCGCACGGTGCGCGAGCGCCCGGAGCACCCGTACAATGATCTTGCTGATGTAGATCTGCGTGACCTGGCTGTTCACGATGCAGTTGCAGCTTTGCTGCTGGGCCGGAGAAGCGGTTCCGAGGCGCAGAGGTTGCAGTGGCATCTTCGCGCTGCCGCGCTGGCCGAGAAAAGTGGTCCGCTCATGGCGCTGGCGGAACGGCGCTACGGCTCTCCGTTCGAGCTCAAACGCGTAGGCAGTCAACTGCAACGCGTACCCCGACGCGACGTAATGGTTATGCGCCTGGCGCTGGAGCTGGTGGCGCGCCGCCTGGGCGATCCCCGTGCCAATCCGGATCGATGGCGAAGTCTGCTGCTGCGGGATGCGGACCTGGAGACGCAGGATGCGATCAGGCAGGCCGACGACATGGCACGCCGGTTCATGGATGAGATGGCGGAGGCGCAGCGGCAGATAACCGGCAGCGTGCAGATGCGGGAGCTCATCGATGCGTAGGCTGCTGCTTGTCGTGCTCACAACCATCTCTGTACCGGCGCTGGCCGAGACTCTGCGCGTGGAATGCAGCGGTTGCACCACCCTGCGCGATTTTGGCAACTTTGGTGCGGCTGCCTTGTACCGAGCCGTGGGTCCAATGGGGCCGGCCGTGGGTGCCGACAGGATCTGGGTAGAGAATCCCGGTACGGGAGAGTCGGTTTTTGTCGATCTCGATACGCCGATTTCCATGCTCACTGTTCTGCACACCCAGCTGCCGCTTCCGGACCTCACGAGAACCGAAATTAACGCCACCCGGGCAGACGGCTCCGAGAGCCAGACCTGGGTGTTGCCCAATGAGGTGGTGGCTGCCATTGCGGAGAGTATTGGGCTGGCCGAGCGCCGCGACACGCCTGAGGTAACGCCTGAGGAGCTCGACGAGCTGCCTGGGTTCAGTCCCGCCGCCGGGGGCTGGCATTCTGATAGGGCCGGCGGGCTCTGGTGGGGGGATTGGCGGTTCTCGGTGACCGGGAATGTCGAGTGGGTGCCCCAGATCAGGATCGTGGAGTGCACCTGGTATTGGGACTGTTCCTCATAGCGAAGCGCAAAATGGCCGCCCGTCAGGGCGGCCAGTTTGGCGTCGCAGTTCACTGGCAGGTTCCTTACAATAACCGGCTCGCCCGAAGTAAAGGAAACGCCGTGACAGTTCACGAATCCGGCCTATCTCCGGAAATGATCCCTGATGCCACCGTTCACGTGGGCGAAGCCTTCGGCATCGACCAGGATTTTTCCGTTCCAGCCTTCAGTCAGCGGACCGACTACGTGCCAGTCCTCGACGAGGACTATCGATTCGACCATGACACTACGCTGGCCATTCTGGCGGGTTTCGCGCACAACCGACGCGTGATGATTCAGGGCTACCATGGAACGGGCAAATCGACCCATATCGAGCAGGTGGCCGCGCGCCTGAACTGGCCGTGCATCCGAGTGAACCTGGACAGTCATATCAGCCGGATCGATCTCGTGGGCAAAGACGCCATCGTCATCGAAGATGGCCAACAGATAACGGAGTTCAAGGAGGGCATTCTGCCGTGGGCCATCCAACACTCGGTGGCGCTGGTGTTCGACGAGTACGATGCCGGGCGGCCGGATGTGATGTTCGTGATTCAACGGGTACTTGAGGTGGAGGGCAAGCTGACTTTGCTCGATCAGAACAAGGTGATCGCGCCCCACCCTTACTTCCGGTTGTTTTCCACCACCAACACCATCGGTCTGGGTGACACCACCGGGCTGTATCACGGCACCCAGCAGATCAACCAGGGCCAGATGGACCGCTGGAGCATCGTGACCACGCTGAACTATCTGGATCACGAGGCGGAAGTAGACATCGTGCTGGGTAAGGCAAAGCACTACGCAGATGCCGACGACGGGCACGATGTGATTTCCAATATGGTCAGCGTTGCAGATCTCACCCGCAAAGGTTTCATCAATGGTGACGTGTCTGTGGTGATGTCGCCGCGCACGGTGCTGACCTGGGCGGAAAACTCGGAGATCTTCGGTGACGTTGGCTTTGCCTTTCGCGTCACCTTCCTGAACAAGTGCGACGAGTTGGAACGTCCCATCGTGGCGGAGTACTACCAGCGCTGCATGGGTGAAGATCTGGGTGATGCTACGCAGGGAATCACGCTCAAGAGCGCATAACGCCCCGGAAGGTCCATGAGTGAAGACGAGCACCCGTTAGAGCCGTTCAAGCGCGCGACGACGGCTACGATCCGCGCCATCGCCGAGGACGATGAGCTGGAGGTTACGTTCGGCCAGGGTCCACCCAACCTGCGGGGCAACCGTGTGCGGGTGCCGCTGCCCACGGTTGGGTGCGAGCAGGGCGAGGTGGATTCGGTTCGCGGTATGGGCGATGAGTTTGCGCTGCGTTTGCGCTATCACGACGATGCGTTGCACCGTAGCCGCTCGCCTCAGGCAGCCGGGCCGGCTCAGGAGATGTTCCAATGGATCGAAGACGCGCGTATCGCGTCCATCGGCTCCATGCGCATGCGTGGCGTAGCCCAGAACCTGGATGCCGCTCTGGAAGTGCAATGCCAGCAGGCGGCCTTCGATACCATCACGGCGGAGGCAGATGCGCCGCTGAGTGTGGCTGTGGGTTTGATCGTTCGGCAGCACCTTACCGGTCGTGAGCTGCCGCCTTCCGCGGAGAACGTGGTTCGCTTCTGGCGCGACTACGTGGAAGAGCAGGCCGGCGCCGATATCGAGGCGCTCAAAGACTGCATGCTCGATCAGGCGACGTTTGCGGACCGTTGCCGTGCGATCCTGGCCGATCTGGGCCTGGCTGCGGAGCTGGACGAGCCGCCCGAATACGACGAGAACCCGGATGAGGCGGAAGCCATGGACGAAGGGGCGGAATCCGACTCGGATGCCACCCCCGAAGACGTGGTCCTCGACGAGGATTCCATGGTGGACGAAAACGCCGAGGGCGAAGCCACCATGGTAGAGATGGACGCCGACATGGACATGGACGAACTCGGGGCGGAATCCGACCCCGATGAGGCGCCCATGCAGTTGCCGGACGAAGCCGGACGCATCCGGGTCGACGTTAACTACACCGCGTTTACCGAAGCCTTCGATGAGATCGTGCGCGCCGAAGAGTTGTGCGAACCCGATGAGATGCTGCGGCTGCGAGCGTTGCTGGATCAGCAGCTGGTGTCTTTGCAGCACGCCACCTCGAAGCTCGCCAACCGTTTGCAGCGCAAGCTGATGGCTAAGCAGAACCGTACCTGGGAGTTCGATCTGGACGAAGGCATTCTGGATTCGGCCAGGCTTGCCCAGGTGGTGGTCGATCCCATGAATCCGCTTGCCTACAAGCAGGAAAAGGAGATGCAGTTTCGCGACACGGTGGTGACCATGTTGATTGACAGCTCCGGCTCCATGCGTGGGCGGTCCATCACCATTGCCGCCATGTGCGCCGACATCCTGGGGCGCACCCTGGAACGCTGCTCGGTGCATGTGGAAGTGCTGGGATTCACTACCCGGGCATGGCGAGGGGGTCAGTCGAGAGAGCAGTGGATTGCCCAGGTAAAGCCCGGTAATCCTGGCCGGCTCAACGACCTGCGCCACATCATCTACAAGGCGGCGGACGATCCCTGGCAGCGCACGCGTCGCAACCTGGGTTTGATGATGCGTGAGGAACTCTTAAAGGAGAACATCGACGGTGAAGCGTTGATCTGGGCGCACAACCGAATCGTCACCCGCCATGAGGAACGCAAAGTGCTCATGGTGATTTCAGACGGTCTGCCGGTAGATAACTCGACCCTGCTGGTGAATCCCAGCAACTATCTTGAGCAGCACCTGAAGTACGCCATCGAGATGATCGAGAATCGCTCGCCCGTAGAACTGGTGGCCATCGGTATTGGTCACGATGTCACCCACCACTACGCGCGCGCTGTGACCATAACCGATGCGGAACAGCTTGGTGGCGCCATGACCGACCAGTTGGCCGACCTGTTCGAAACCCAGAACTAACCCGCAGCTAGCAATTGCTCGGCGAGCAGGTGTGCCTGTTCTTGCCAATCCTCACCGGCGGGGGCTGCTTCTACCTCTATTATTTTGCAAGGCAGTTCGGGTATTAGACGAGCGGTAGCGGCGGCGAAGGCATCCTGCACCGCGGCATGGGACACGCTGGCGGGCCATAGCTGGGGCGCACCCCGGGTGGCGAGCCGGGCGGTGGCCTGGCGCACTGGCAGCTTCACTTGTACCAGCAGATTGTCCTCACCAAGGATTGCGTCTAGCAGCCTGTTCGTGGCAATGGCCGGTCGCGCCGGCCTTAGCAGAGTGCGCCAGGCACTATGGGCAATGGCGTGTTGCACGATCCCTTCGCACAATACCGCGATGCCGAATTCGTGTGACCGGCTGCGAATCCATGGGTACAGGTAGGTGTTCTCGGCCATGCGCGTGGCCGAACGCACTAGATGGGGCACCGCCACTTCAGCGGGGCGCAGCAACCGCGGTGTGCTTATCAACGACTGGCCGAAAAGCCGCGCTTTGTAGAGTGCCGAAGCGGCTCGTCGGGCGGGTGTAAAGCGGTCACGCGGCACGTGGCTCCAGGACGCGATATAACTGGACACCGCGTGGTCCCGCAGCAGCGGCGTGATGCCGCGCTGTGCCAGGACACGCAGGGTGGCGTTCTCCAGGGTGGTCTTGCCGGCTCCGGGCAGGCCGAAGAATTCTACGATCATCGGCGCGGGGTGCGCCGCGCGCGTTCTGTTAGCACGGCCATGACGGCATCCAGTGTCGCGCCCACACGTTCCTGAAGGGATACGGACTCCTTGAACACCAGTAGTTGTTCGGCGCTGGAGGGCTGCACAGCAAACTGGCGAAAAGCCTGAATCTTGTTGCGTAGCGTTTCCGGGTCGTCGTCTGGACGTCGTTCGATGGCCGTGGCTTCGGCAACATCCAACAACACCAGGATATCCGGACAACGCAGACCATTTGGGTGCAGCGTGGGCCGCATGTCGTCACCGTAGGGATGAAACAACGGGTAGCGTTCGAACAACACCACCGACCCGGTGCGTGCTGCCTGCTCCGCCGCCTGCACGCGGCGCAATTTTTCACCACGCGTCAGTCGCCGGTCCGTGTTTGCGTACCAGCGCTCCAGACCGGCGACCCAGCCGTTCCAGCGCAGCAGCCGACAGGCTTTACGCAGCGCCAGATAAGGCACCAGGACCCCCTTCATGACGGTGCCCCGCAGCTTGCCGGGTTGCTTGAGATTGCCACCCAGGTAGTACTTTTCTACCCGCAACTGGCGGCTGAGGACCTTCCGCAGGGCCTCTGTGGTGGTGGTTTTGCCGCTTCCGTCTGGTCCGCATATTCCGATGCTGATTCCCTGGAAAGGCAACGTCTTTCCGAAACGGCCTGCACGCCGCAGGACGAAGCGCAGAGGCTCGGTGCCAGCGGTGGGCCGTATCCGCCACGTAGCGATGGCGCGGCGCAGCGCTTTGCGTTGCGCCATCCGAAGGCTTGCCAGGTCGTCATGCGCCTGCAGAACGAGATGGCCCGGAAGCGACTGTAGCTCGGGTTCTTCAAGTAATGACTGGATACGGTCTCGCCGGCAGCGTTGGCGTACCTGATCCAGTTCCCGTGTGTAGTTACGATAGACGGCCGCTGCGGAGCGCCTGCGTAAGGCGCCGGCGATGTCGAGCCAAGATATCTTCAGGACGATGCGCACCACCAACAGCACGAACTCCAGCTCGGCAGTGATTGTGGGTGGGTATCCGTGCTGAAGATGGCGCAGGTAAAGGTCCGTCAGCGGGGGGCGCAGTGTCTTGGTGAGCTTCTCACCTGAGGTGATAGCGGCGTGCAGGTGAACATGCAGGCACGCGCCGGATACGAATGCAATGTAGTCGAACAGTCCGGGAAAGGTTCGCCATGCTTCGGCGTCCACCGGGATCCATCCCTCGTCCGTCAGAATCTGGCGCGCCCTGTCCACGTCCTGCGCCGGCACGAGGATGTCGAAATCGGTTGTTCCGTCGATACCTTCCTGCCAGCGGTCGACGCTCTTCCAGATGCAGGCGCGAATACCTTGCTGGTCCCATTGCGCGAAGAGCGCGGCCACCAGCGTGTCGCCGTTGTCTGCATGGACGTTGGTGACGAGATCAGGCACCTGGCGCGAGCCCCCTGTTCAGAGCAGGTACGCCGTTCAGAATGCGCTGAATCCTTTGCTCCGGAGTGAACTCGGCCAGGTAAGCAGCGCGGGCGGCCTCGGCTAGACGAGCGCCCAATTTGTTATCGGCCAGCAGCCGGGAGATGGCCTCGGACCAGGCCCTGGGGTTGGATGCTTCTACGAGCAACGCGGTGCGGTCGTGCTCCAGCAGTTCTCGGTGTGCGATCAGGTCGGAGGCTACGATGGGCTTCGCAAAGCTCATGTACTGCGGAATTTTAAGCGGTGACATGTTCAGACCGTCTGGCGCGTGTGGTGCCGTGCGCAGCTGCAGAGGTGCCAGCACTACGTCGAAACAGCTCAGGAAATGCGGCATCTGCGAAGGGTTACGATGACCATAGAAGAAGATGTTGCGGTGCTGATTGTAGTCTTTCGCATAGTCGCGCCAATGAGCAACCTTGTCCGGTTCGCCGCCAACAATATGGAAGGCGGCATGTGGCGTCAGGCTGGCGGTCTGGCAGATGATGTCGGTGCCGCGAAGCCCGAAATCGTCCAGGTATCCGGTGTAGCCCACGTGTTGCGTAAACTGCTTACCCCGAAGGTTCGCATCGCGAAAGCGAGTCAGCTCATCGTCCGCAATAGCCTGCGGATGTTCGGCGCTCAGGCGCGCCACCTGAATGTCTTGATCTGGAAAGATGGGTTGCAGGTGGTGCTTCAGCGCGTTGGTAGTCACCACGACCCGCACTACATTCTTGCGACCCATGATCCAGCGAAACAACCTTCCCTCCAGCGTCGGTTGGCCGGCATGTCCCAAGTTGTGCATTTCGAAGACGAGGGGGAGGTGCTTTGGAACCGCAAGCAACTCGAGCAAGGTCAGTCGGCTGTAGATCAGATCCGGCTTGAAAGTTCGAAACAATCTATGTGACCTCAACGCCAGCGCAAGGCTTGGCAGGAACAGCCTGCGCCCAAAGCGGTTGTCCAGCCACCGGACGATTTTGAATAGGTGCACATCAAATGTGCCGCGCACGCCGTAGCTTTCGAATAAATCCGGGCTGGATGCCCCGGTGCCTTCGCGGCCGCTGAGCGCTACGCGGTGGCCGCTGTCGGCGAGAGCCTGGCACATACGCATGATGCTCAGCGTGTGGGTGGCGCCAGATGGGAAGATTGCTCGAGACAGGTACAGGACGTTCATGAGTTCTGGATTGCGTTCAGATATTTGTCTGCCAGGCCTTCCTGGACGCTGCCGAATTGGGCGACAAAAGCGTTGCGCCACCCGAAGTCAGGAACGCTGAAGCCCTGCTTAGCGTGGTCGAGTACCACGCTTGGCAGCATGTCTGCCACTGCCCACTTGAATCCGCCCTTGAGTTCGCCGCCGCGGTAGAGAAAGCGTTCCGGCAGCGTGAAGGCGAACTCCACAAGTTCGGTAGACAGCAGCGCTGGGCGGCATTCCAGAGAGATCGCCATGCTGGCTCGGTCGACCTTGGTGAGAATGTCGTCGGGCAGGTAGGTGTGGAAATCGATCCGCTGTGCGGCTTTGCGTGGGGACGCAGCGGGGTCGTATGCGGCCCGGTACGCCCAGAGCTCGTCGTAGTCCGCGGGCACCTCAAGACGCTGTTTCCAATCTCGCAGCCGAGGGTGTGTGATGCTGCCGCGGATGCGCGCGTACGACCACAGCGGGTCTTTGCTTAGCAGCAAGGTGAGCTGGTCTGAACGCGGGAGTGCGCTCGGAAGGTTGATTCCTCGCGAAGTGCCGGGCATAAGCCGCTGCCTGCGTCGGAGATCGTCGTAGCGCTCGTACCAGCGATAGCCTCCGAATAGCTCGTCGCCGCCGTCACCGCTCAACGCTACCGTTACCGACCGGCGCGCAAACGCGCAGACGCGGAAGGTGGGTATGGCCGAGGTGTCGCCGAACGGTTCGTCGAACCAGGCATCCATGCGCTCTACCAGGCTATCCATCTCGTCGCGCTCGAAATACTGCGTGTGGTGGGCGGTGCCCGCTCGCTCGGCCATCGCCGTCGCGAAGGGGGTTTCGTCACGGGCTTGCTCGCGGAAACCGATGGAAAAACTCTGCATGTTGGGGGCGCACCGGGTGGCCACGGCGGCGATGGCCGAGGAGTCGATGCCACCGCTGAGCAGCAGGCCCAGAGGGACGTCACTCACCAGCTGATCGCGGATGGAAGCGTCCAGTAGCTCTCGCAGCCGCTCTTTCAAGACGGTGTCGCCGGGGTCGGTTTCGGCTTCCGGGAGCCGCCAATAGGGGCGTGTGTCAAGCTGACCGGTCTGGGTTCGGTACTCAAGTATGTGCGCGGCAGGCAGTTTGCGTAGCGCCTTATAGGCGGTCTTGGGGGCGGGAATGTAGCGATAGACGAGGAAGTCGATGATGGCTTCAGGGTCCAGATTCAGATCGGCTTGTTCCACGTAAGCCTTGATGGCCTTCGGTTCGGATGCCCAGGCGAAGCATCCGCGGGAGTGAAAGTAAAAGAGCGGCTTGATACCGACCCGGTCGCGAAAGGCGAACAAGGTGCGCTGATTGTTATCGTAGATTACGGCGGCGTACATGCCTTCCAGCCGTTCGGTCAGCCCGTCCACGCCCCAATGTCGGTAGCCGTGCAGCACTACCTCGGAATCAGAGGCGGAGCGAAAAGCGAACCCCGCTTGCTGCAGCTCGGCCTTGAGCGCGCGGAAGTTGTAGATCTCGCCGTTGACCGTAACCGCGACTCCGTCCGCCGTCATGGGTTGGCGGCCTGCGCTGGAGGTGTCCAGAATCGACAGGCGCCGATGACCCATGTAGACACCGGGCTGGCGCCAGTCGCCGGCCTGGTCGGGGCCGCGATGGACCAGGGTGTCGCGCGCCAACCGTGCCCGGGCAGTGTCGATGCCTGCGGGCGTTGGATCAATAATTCCAAAGAGGCCGCACAAACTAGTCGCTCACCCTGCCTGAGGCTTCATGATCAGACCTTGGCTGGTGGTCAGGTGCACCACGTGCGTGCCAAGCGCTGCGGCGACTTCATCGATGGCGCGTTTCGCGCGGGGACGTGCCTCCGATTGGTGGTCCTCGCAAACGACCATCGTGCCGGTGTGCAATCGAGGATGGAAGAAATCCATGGCCGCACGCGCCGGCTCGTAGAGGTCAACGTCGATGTGAACCATGCAGAACCGCTCGCTTTGTATCTGGATTGGGGGTCTCCAACTAGTGCGGTAAAGGTCGACTTAAGTATGGGATGCATGAAGGTGAACTACGCTAGCAAAGCGCGGGCGTTGAGTTGCCGTCCTACTGTCGCCAGCATCGCGAGCGCCCACACGATGTGGAAGCTGACCAGTGCGTATCCTGCGCCGATCAGTCCGAAGTCGGCGACCAGAGCTGCGAGCAGGGCGATGTAAAAAATCGTTGTAACGAAGTGAATGGCTAAAGCCAGCTGTGGCTTACGCAGCGCCATGATGGCTGGAGACAATGGTAATGCCAATGCCCACACGAACATGCCGGCCATACACCAGGTCGTGACGGCGTATGCCGCCACGAACTCGGTGCCAAATGCCAGGTGGAGGATCTGATCACCCAGGGCGACGAAGGTGATCAGCGCTGCCCCCGTCAACGTGCCGAGCATCATTGATGCTTGCCTCATGAAGCCGACGATCTCCATGGTACGGCTATTGGTAATCATGCGTGCAAGCTCCGGATAGATGGTCTGATAGAACGGCCCGGTGATCTTGCCCAGCGCGCTGGTGAGCGTGCGGGCAATTCTATAGAGGCCCACGGCGGCAACGTCCAGCAGGGCGTTGACCACGAAAATATCAGCATCGCGTACTACCCGCACCATACTGTCCGCGTTGGTGGATACTACGAAGCGCCAGATTCCCGGACACTTGTCGGGCAGCTCTCGAATAGGGTGCGGCGTGGCGGTGAGGATCTGTTCCCGCTTCGCCGCGCGTATCGCATAGGCAAAAAAAGCAAGCTGCCCGATGATGTTGTTGGCAGCCGTGGTCGTCAGATAGACGATCAAACGCGTTTCGCCCAGAGCCCACAGCACGCTGACGGTGACCAGCTGCAGAGCAGTTCCCAGGTTGTCGAAAATGGCCTGGGGAACGAATCGGTCGTGAATGCGAAACAGGGCCGTTGGAGCGCTGGTCCAGTTGAACATCAGGATGGCGCCGGCCACTGCCACGCCGGGGAGGGCGAGCTCTCCTAACCCGAACCACGCTGGAACCAGCAGTGCAGCGCAAAGCGCGATGGCATATCCCACCACGCCGCTGGCTATATCCAGCAGCCAGCCGAAGCGCAGCAGGCCGTGCAGCAACGGCTTGTCGTCTTGTGCGAGCGCCTCGGTGCCATACTGGATGAGCCCTTTCCATGCCTGAAAGCTGGTCAGGCGACCGACGAGCGCCACGAAAGCACCGAACAGCGCGTAGACACCGAACTGCTCTATGGGCAGCGCCCTGGTCAGGACTGCCAAGTACAGCAGGCCGATAATTCCGTTGCTGACGTTGCCGCTGAACACGATGCCCACATTGCGGAGCAGCTTCGCAAGGCGAGGGTAGCCACCGCTTCCTTGTGGCTGGGGGGTGGTTGTCTGCGTCACGCCAGCATTGTCCTATGCAGGGCTGTCCAGGCCGCCCGCAGTATATCAGTGCACCCTCTTGCCCGGCGGGACAGAAGCGAGCTGACTTCACGTTTCGCGAATGCGACCGCGGCATAATGCAATCTTTGGCGGATGTGCGCCGGAGATTCTCATAGGCTAGATAGCCGACGCCACCACCGCACGGGTGAGATCGGGTGGCGTCATGCTTACGCATTGCTGCCTGCTTCTGCAGTTGTGTGACACGTTCCGTGCCGGAGAACTGTCGGTGGTGACCACTACCCACGAATTTCGGCAGCGGCCCCGGTGCTATGAACTGCTGGCCGATGCTTTGATATGATGATTTCTTGAAGTTGGAGAATACCTTTGGATTTTTCCTTTTCCGACAGTGATCGGCAATTTCAGCAGGAAGTACGGACCTGGCTGGAAGAAGCATGGCCGCAATACATGCGTGACAAGAAAGCGCACAGTGCTATGGGAAGGCTCTCGAAGCAGGATCAGGTGGAGTGGCAAGGGCGGCTGGCTGAGAAAGGCTGGGCGGCGCCCAACTGGCCGGTGGAGCATGGCGGGGCCGGATTCACGGCTACTCAGAACTACATCTTTGATCTGGAGACCGCCAGGGTGGGAGCCCCCGGCACGGTCCCGTTCGGCATAACCATGGTTGCGCCGGTGATCATGAAGTTTGGAACCCAGAGGCAGAAAGAAAAGTACCTTCCGGATATTCTCGCCAGCAACGTCTGGTGGTGCCAGGGGTACTCCGAGCCTGGCTCTGGATCCGACTTGGCGTCACTGTCGTGCAAGGCCGAGGACATGGGCGATCACTACCTGGTGAATGGCACCAAAACATGGACCACCATGGCCCAGTATGCAGACATGATGTTCTGCCTCGTGCGCACCAGCGTGGAAGACCGCCCCCAGAAAGGTATCAGCTTTCTGCTCATAGACATGACAACTCCTGGTGTGAGCGTGTCGCCCATTGTCACTCTGGATGTGCCTGCGGAGGGTTTTCAGGAGATCAACTCGGTCTACTTCGAAGACGTTAAGGTGCCCAAAGAGAATCTGGTGGGCGAGCAGGGCGATGGCTGGACCTGCGCGAAATACCTTCTGGAATTCGAACGTGGTAACGCCTACTCGCCGGCTCTGAAGCATGCGCTGGGCAACATCCGCACGATGATGGTTGCGGAGGGTGACGGAGCGGGAGGCACCCTGACCGATGACCTGGATCTGAAGGCTCGGGCCGACGATCTGGAGGTGCAGATACTGGCAATGGAGTTCACCGAGCTGCGCATTCTGGGTGCGTTGGCGGCGGGACAGAATGTGGGTCCGGAGTCGTCCATTCTGAAAACGCGGGGCACCGAGCTGCAGCAGGCCGTGGCGGCACTTGCCCTCGACGTGGTGGGTGGCTACGGGCTTGCGTTGGACACCTCGGCGCCGGTGGAGGGCGACAATGTCACGCCGGTGGGCCCTGATTACGCCAACGGCGTTGCTCAGCACTACTTCAACGTGCGCAAGGTGAGCATCTACGCCGGTAGTAACGAGATTCAGCGCAACATCATGGCCAAGCTGGTCCTGGGGCTATAGCCGGTGTCGGTGGGGTGGCGATTGCCGCCCCTTGCAGCGGGCTCTCTCGGGGCTTCGCGGTTGCGTCAGGCAGACGGCCGAAGGCGTAGTACTGCCCTGGCCGTGCGGGCGGCCAACGCCAACAAGGGCCGCAACGGGGCGGGAAACGCGCGCCGCACTCTCTTTCTCCAGTTAATGGGTTTCGGCTTGGTGACGATCACGTTCTCTACGAAAAAGTCGTCAGCGATCCGATCCCGCGCCATGTATGGTGGGTGCTGCAGCGGGAATTCCATGGCTTCCAGCGCTAGATTCGCGATAGCGGAGGATCCATGCAGATGCGTGCCGTCGGGGCCATGGCCGATATTGGTCAGTAGCGAGGCGTTTGGTAGTACGGTCAGACCCGATTGGGCCCAGCAGGCAAACGTCCACTGGTAGTCCCAGAAATCAATCTCACCGGGTGTGTCGTGCGCCCGATCGAACTGGGTCGACCAATATCGTTCTCCTTCCGGGTGATTCACAATGGCGTGTAACCAATCCGTGTCGCGCAGGAGCGGCCACGCAGCGATGCCGAAGTCGAAGTGGCGCCATGCCCGGCGCCACGTTGCAAACCCACCAAGACAGATGTTGTGGAACGAATAGAAGTAGCTGAAGGGTCCTCGGCGTTGACCGAATTGCAGGTTCTGGCCACTGATTTGCATGACTCGCTCGTCGCTCTCAAACCGCTCCAATAGCTCGTCGCAGAACTTAAAGAAGGTCGGGTGAGGTACGCAGTCGTCTTCCAGAATGATGGCTCGGTCGACGTGTTCGAAAACCCAGTTGATACCCGTAGCGGGGCGAGCGCCGCATCCCAGATTGGTGTCTGAAAAGTTGGTGTGTACTTCACATGGCCAGTCAACGTGTTCCACCACTTGGCGTGCGGCGGCGCATTTCTCTTGATCGTCCGGATGGTCTTCGCGTGGCCCGTCAGCGATCAGGAACAGCTGTCTCGGCTTCGCGCGGGCGATCTCGGAGAACACCCGGTGAGTCAGGTCGGCCCGATTGAACAATATTAGGGCTACCGGCGTGTCCATGGCTGCTCTCGTGTTCCGGTTCGGCTAGCACTAGCCCGATATTCTACGGTTGTTGGCAACAGAATGTTGTGACGTGTTGATAGTAGTTGGCCATCCCGATTCTGGCCACCGAGTGGCCTGGAATCCACCATTTCAAGGGCCCTAGCATGGTGATGCCAAGCAGATACCCTTCAGTATTGCCAGTTGGCAAGGGGTCCCTGCTAGAATCAGCCCAGCAAATTCGATTCCGATACAGCACGGGGGTACGCCATGGAGGCGAAGCAGAACTGGGAAAAAGAATCCATCTATCCGTTCGAAGAGGAGCGCAAGCGGCTCATGCTCGAAAATGCCAGCGAGTGCACCTTTAACTGGGTGACCAAGGAAGGCTGGCCTGTGGGCGTGATCATGTCGTATCTATGGCACGACGGATGCATCTGGGTCACGGCCGCACGTCACCGTCACCGCATCTCCGCAATTCGCCGCGACCCGCGCGTATCCGTGGTGATCAGCGGCGCCTGCCATCCCGATGCGCCGTTCGGCTCTATCACCATCAAGGGCCGGGCCATCGTTCACGAGGACCGGGCCACCAAAGATTGGTTTTATCCGGCGTTTACCACCAAAGGTCAGGCAGACGAGGGCGCGGCAGAGGCATTTCGCAAGCAACTCGACTCCCCTCTGCGCGTCGTCGTTCAGGTCATCCCGGAAAAGTGGATCGAGTGGGATGGAACCAAGGTGGGCCTGCATGCCATGGGGCAACTGCCTGACGACCAGAAGGGCCCGGAGCTAAGCTCTGACGCCGAGCGTTGGGCGAAGGAGTCCGAAAAGGAGAGCTAGCCTGGTTGGGTGTGATGTGGCCCTAACCTCGATGAGCCATGGCGGGGAGCTGCGCGACGGATGGCAGCTCGCCCCTGGCTTGGCTGTTCACGACTGGCTCTGCGCTAGGTAGTGCTATCCCACTACGAAGTTCAGCAACCGCCCTGGCACGAAGATCACCCGTCGGACTTCCACTCCCTCTAGGTGCCGGGCAACGTTGTCTTCGGCGCGCGCCATGGCTTCGGCCTGGTCTTGCGACATGTCCGGCGCGCCCGAGATCTTGCCGCGCAGCTTGCCGTTCACCTGCACTCCCAGCTCGACCACGTCGTCGGACGCCTTGGCTTCGTCGAAATCCGGCCAGTTGCGCTGGCTGAAGATGCTCTCGTCGTGCCCCAGGTGCTGCCATAGCTCTTCGGCCAGGTGGGGTGCGAACGGGGCCACCATCACCACCACGGGTTCGATCTCTTCGGTGCTGACCGCTCGCCCGCCGGCACGCACCGTGTTGAGGTATTCCATGAGGGCCGCAATCGCGGTGTTGTAGCCGAGCTCGGGAATCTGTTGGGTGGCCTGCTTGATGGTCTTGTGCAGCTTGCGTTCCACCGCGTCATCGATCCCGCCTCCCGGCTGCGCATTGCCTACCGTGTCCCAAAGCCGGGTGAGGAAACCGTAGGGCCCTTGAATGCCTTCGTCGCGATAATCGCCACCTTCTTCGAAGGGACCCATGAACATGAGGTACGTGCGGAATGTGTCCGCCCCGTACTGCTCAATAATGCTGTCCGGCGTGATCACGTTGCCCCGGCTTTTGGACATCTTGGCGCCGTTGCGGGTAATCAGGCCGTGGGCACGGAATCGCTGGAAAGGTTCCTCGAACAGGATGTGGCCCAGATCCTTCAACGCCATGGTGACGAAGCGCGAGTACAGCAGGTGTAGAACGGCATGTTCCTGGCCGCCGATGTAGCTGTTTACGGGCAGCCAATGGGTGGTGAGCTGCGAATCCATGGGTTCTTCGGCGCTATCCGTGGAGGGGTAGCGCAGGAAGTACCAGGAGGAGTCGAGAAATGTATCCGACACGTCGGTCTCGCGGCGCGCGGCTTTCCCGCAGCTTGGGCAGTCCGTCTGGTACCAGCTTTCCACCCGGGCTAGTGGACTCACACCGGAATCGTCGGGTTTGAAGTCCTCGATTCTCGGCAGCACCACGGGCAGTTCGCTCTCCGGCACGGCCACGGCGCCGCAGTTGTCGCAGTGCACGATGGGAATCGGTGGGCCCCAGTAGCGCTGTCGGGAGATGCACCAGTCACGCAGCCGGTAGTTGATCTTGAGTTCTCCCAGACCCCGCTCAGCCAGCCATTCGGTGATGGTTCGCTTGGCCTCGCTTGCGTCCGTGCCGTCGAAGCTGGCGGAGTTCACCAGACGGCCATCGCCCACGTAGACCTCGGGCAGCGGCGTTGTGGCGTCGTCGCCGTCACCGGCGATCACTCGACGGATCTCTATCCCCATGGCGCTGGCAAACTCAAAGTCGCGCTCGTCGTGGGCGGGAACCGCCATGATGGCGCCTGTCCCGTATTCCATGAGCACGTAGTCGGCGATCCAGACGGGGATGGCTTCGCCTGTGGCGCCGTTACGGCAGTAACCGCCGGTGAAGACGCCGGTTTTTTCCTTGTCGATTTTTTGGCGGCTCACCAGGTCTGTTTTGGCTGCTTGCTCCCGATACGCCCCTACGGCTGAGCGCTGTGCGTCTGAGGTAAAGCCGTCCACCAATGGGTGCTCGGGAGACAGGACCATGAACGTCGCCCCAAACACAGTGTCCGGCCGCGTGGTGAACACTTCCACCACGGCCTCGGCTGCTGCTGCGGTTACCTGCTCGGTGGCAACGGCAGTCGGCGGGGCGTCGGCAGGCCCGATGACGGGAAAGCGCAACGTGGCGCCCTCGCTGCGGCCGATCCAGTTGTGCTGTGCTTTCTTGGTGCTCTCCGACCAGTCTATGTGCGCCAGGTTGTCGAGCAGTCGCTGGGCGTACTCGGTGATCTTGAAGAACCACTGAGCGATATTGCGTTGTTCTACCGCGCTGTCGCAGCGTTCGCACAAACCCTGGATCACCTGCTCGTTGGCGAGAACCGTCATGCACGACGGGCACCAGTTGACGGGTGCGGCCTTGCGTTCGGCCAGGCCGGCGTTGAACAGCTGCAGAAATACCCACTGGGTCCACTTGTAGTAGTCGGGGTCTGTGGTGTCCACCGTGTGATTCCAGTCGTACATGCCACCGATGGCGCGCAGCTGGCGGGTGAAGTTGGCTACGTTGCTGGGAATGAGGTCCATCGGATGCACGCCCTGCTTCAGGGCGAAGTTCTCCGAATGGATGCCAAAGGCATCGAAGCCGATGGGCTCGAACACATCGTATCCCATCAACTGGTGGAACCTGCCGTGCACGTCCGCACCGGTGAAGGCGTACATATTGCCCACGTGCAGCCCCTCCGCGGACGGATAGGGGAACATCATCAGGTTGTAATAGGGGTGCTCGGCGGTACGCAGCTGATCCGCCGTGCGCACGTTGGTGTCACGCGTATCCCACTCGCGGCGCCATTTTTCCTCGATGGCGGCGGGGTCGTAGCTATTTGGCTGGTCACCCATGACTAATGGGTACTCCCATGTTGGGTGAGCGTTACCCGATGACTTCGAGCCGTTGAATGTCGGGTGCGCCGGCCATCAGTCCGCGGAAGCTTGCCCCGGACGCCTTGAGATGTTCGGTTTCACCGTGGGCTTCTACGTCTTCTTCGGTATCGTAGAGTTCCAGCATCAGGTAGTTGCCGCCGGCGTCCTTGCACAGCGTGTAAAGCTGGTTGCCGGGCTCGTTGGCGCGCACCTGGGCGGCCAGATTCAGCATGGCGGTTTCGAATTCGGCTTCTTTGCCTTCGGCTACGTTAAGCTTGGCAATTACTGCGATCATCATCAGTCCCCGTCGGAAAGGGCGCGAGGATAGCAAGGGGCCGGACGGATGCACAGACGACGACTGCTGGAAATGTTGCGAGACTATGCGCGCCGGCACCCGGCGGAGGTGCTCACGACAGACCGGTTTATCGATTTCGTCGAGCGCTACGAGCGCTGTTTCGAGAGTGATTGCTGGGCCGGACACGTTACCGGATCCGCCTGGCTGGTTAGTCCGGACGGCGCAGATGTGCTCCTGACCCACCACAAAAAGCTCGATCGTTGGTTGCAGCTCGGCGGCCACAGCGACGGCGAGACCAACACGTTGCGGGTGGCCGTCAAGGAAGCCGAGGAGGAATCGGGGCTCTTGGTCAGGCCGTTAAGCGAGCAGGTGTTCGACCTGGACGTGCACGAGATTCCGGCCCGAGGCGCTGCCCCGGCGCATTTGCATTTCGACGTGCGTTTCGCGCTGCAGAGTTCGTCGGGTAGAGACTTCAGCGTCAGTGGCGAATCTCATGCCCTGGCTTGGGCCCCGGCGCATGACCTTTCAGCCTACACCGACGAGGAGTCGGTGCTGCGGATGTCACGTAAGTGGTTGAAATATAAGGACTTTTGGTGATTGGCAAATAGAAGCGGGCTAATATAGGTGGCAGGCTACCTCGCGGTTTGTGTCAGCCAGGGGAATCAACTCCGGCGTCTGGTGCCGGCATTGTTCCATAGCCTTGGGGCAGCGATTGGCGAAGCGGCACCCTTCGGGCACGTTCACCGGCGAAGGGATTTCGCCGGCGATGGTGGTGGAAGCCCGGTTTCGCTCGCTTTTCGGATCCGGCTCTGGGTTGGAGCCGACGAGTATCTCCGTATAGGGGTGCTTCGGCTCGAAGAACACCTCGTTGGCGGGGCCGATCTCCACCAGCGCCCCCAGGTACATCACGGCCATGCGGTCGCTCACGTAGCGCACCATGGACAGGTCGTGGGCGATGAACAGCAGGGTGAGCCCCATGGAGTCCTTCAGTTCGCCCAGCAGGTTGATCACCTGTGCCTGCACCGATACGTCCAACGCCGATATGGGTTCGTCGCACACCACAAACTCGGGTTCCATGATCAACGCTCGCGCGATGCCGATGCGCTGGCGCTGACCGCCTGAGAATTCGTGGGGATAGCGGGACATGTGATCGGGTTCCAGCCCCACCCGCTTGAGCCACCCCGCCACCTGCTCGCGAACCTGTTGTGCGCTCAGATCCGAGTGCAGCCGCAGACCCTCGCCAATGACCTCGCCCACCGTCATGCGTGGGTTTAGCGAGGAGTAGGGGTCCTGGAAGATCATCTGCATTTTCTTTGCGTGAACCTGAAAATCTGCCGGCCGGTAAGCCTGAGGCAGCAACTCGCCGCGAAATCGCACGGAACCCGCTGTCTTGTCGTGCAGACCGACGACGGTCTTCCCGTACGTGGATTTTCCCGATCCGCTCTCGCCCACCAGCCCCACGATTTCCTGCTCGGCAATGGCAAGGCTCACGCCGTCTACGGCGTGGACCACCTGCCGGCGGCCAAGGTCGAAATGCTTGGTGAGGTGGTCCGTCTCGAGTAGGGGGGGCGTGTCGCTCACGAAGACGCCTCCCGGTAGTGCAACTCGGTCACCGACCCGGGAGCGGCCTCGTGATGCTGCCAGCATCGGGCGAAATGATTGGACGCCATGAGGTAGGGGCCCGGGTCTCGCTCCTTGCACACAGCCATGGCGTACGGACAACGTGGCCCGTATGCGCATCCCGGGGGCGGATGAAACAGATCTGGCGGGCTGCCGTCGATGGGTTTCAGCTCATGTTGCAGTGCGGGGTCGTTGCTGGGCATGGCCGCGCGCAGACCCAGCGTGTAAGGGTGCGAGGAGCGGTAGAAAATATCGTCTACAGCGCCGTGCTCAACGATCTGGCCCGCGTACATCACAGCCACCTCGTCAGCCATCCGTGCGACCACGCCAAGATCGTGGGTGATGAGCACGATGGCCATACCGGTTTCCTGCTGGAGGTCGGTCATGAGATCGAGAATCTGAGCCTGGATGGTGACATCCAACGCGGTGGTGGGTTCATCGGCTATGAGAATGGCCGGCTCGCAGGCGATGGCCATGGCAATCATCGCGCGCTGCAGCATGCCACCGGAGAACTCGAACGGATACTGCCTGGCGCGTTTTTCGGCTTCGGGAATGCGTGACAGATCGAGCAGCTCCACGGCCCGTTTGAGTGCTTGTTGCTTGGTGTGCCCTCGGTGTACTTCCAGCGTCTCGGCAATCTGAGACCCGATGGTCATAGTGGGATTCAGAGAGGTCATGGGG
>CENY01028755.1_pt1 | contig 38606 bp, 27 predicted proteins | sample 356181 | NCBI WGS metagenome assembly CENY01 (sample SAMEA2619840, study PRJEB7988) | marine metagenome | isolation source: saline water (ENVO:00002010), including
GGGATTGGTGTCAGTGGGTTGATGTCTCCTGTGGGCTGGGGTGTCTATATCACGACCTTTGTGTTCTGGGTCGGGATTGCCCACTCAGGAACGCTGATCTCAGCGATCTTGTTCCTGTTTCGGGCGCCTTGGAGGCAGTCGATCTATCGCGCCGCAGAAGCAATGACGGTGTTTGCGGTCATGACGGCGGGACTCTTCCCTCTCATTCACGTGGGTCGAGTATGGCACGCGTACTGGTTGATCCCCTACCCGAACTCGCGATTTCTTTGGCCGAACTTCAAGTCGCCGCTCGTGTGGGATGTATTTGCGGTCACAACCTACTTTACGGTCTCTGCGGTGTTCTTTTACTTAGGAACGATCCCTGACGTTGCGGCAGCGCGGGATCGCGCAACCGGTCTGCGCCGTAAGCTTTACAGCGTGATTTCCCTAGGTTGGCAGGGAACGGATCGTCAGTGGCACCATTTTGGGAAGGCCTACATCTTCCTCGCCGCCCTTGCTACACCACTAGTGCTCTCGGTGCACTCAGTCGTTTCTTGGGACTTTGCGATGTCCATTGTCCCAGGCTGGCATGCGACAATCTTCGCGCCCTATTTCGTGGCCGGCGCGATCTTCTCAGGCGTGGCTATGGTGATCACGTTGGTGGTCCCGTTACGTAAGATATTTGGCCTAGAAGCTTATCTGACGACTAAGCATTTCGACGCGATGGCGAAGCTCTGTCTTTTCACTTCGCTAATCGTTCTCTACGCGTATCTGTCGGAGTTTTTCCTAGCGTGGTATTCAGGAGAGGATCCTGAGCGTCATGCCTTCTGGAATCGCCTGTTTGGTACATACTGGTGGGCGACCTGGACCATGCTGGTATGCAACGGCTTCGTCCCTATTATGCTTTGGTTTAAGAGGATTCGTCATTCGATCCCGGCGTTGTTCGTGATCTCGATCTTCATCAACATCGGTATGTGGTTCGAGCGCTATGTGATCGTCGTGACCTCTTTGCATAATGAGTACGAGCCTTTTGCGTGGGGGATTTACAGGCCGTCGGTCATAGAGATGTCGATCATGGTCGGTTCATTCTTCTGGTTCGGCTTCTGGTTCCTGCTCTTCACCAGGCTCTTGCCTCCGATCGCTATTCAGGAACTCAAGGAGGTATTGCCTCCGCCGATGCGTAAAAAGAGATCACCTGAGGTCGCGGAGGGACAACAATGAGCGCTCAGGGAATCCTCGCGTCCTACGAGTACCTTGATTCGACCGTCGATGCGATCGAAAATCTCAAGAAGGCCGGTTTCGACGAGATTAAGGCTTACGCTCCATACCCGGAACATCATATTGAACATGCCCTGGGTTATGGCCAAAGCCCAGTCCGGGTGTGGACGCTCGTCGGCGCTTTGACGGGCACGGCCACGGCGTTCGCTTTTACCAGCTGGACGTCTGTTGAATGGCCGCTTGTAGTTGGGGGCAAGCCGATCATCTCAATTCCGGCGTTCATCCCGATTGTGTTTGAGATGTCGGTTCTTTTTGGGGCCCTGGCGACTGTTATTGGCCTCTTTATTCTCAGCAAATTGCCCAATGTGAAGCCGGCTGTTGTATATGATCCCGAGTTCACTGCCGGCCGCTATGGCGTCTATGTCGAGGCGGAAGCGAATCGTCTTGAGGAGGCGAGGGCGATTATGAATGCAGAGGAGCCTATAGAACTCAGGGAGGGTGGAACTGATGCGTGATCGTTCCGGTCTTGAGGGGAAGTGTCAGTCTGGCCTTGAACGTTTTGCTCGACCACTGATCGCCGTTTTGGCGATAACGACCCTGGTCGGTTGCAAGCCACTCGACGATGGCATGGTAGCTATTTTTGGCCGCTCAATGCGCGATTCACGTTCGTTTGATCCTTACGAGCATCCTATGCCTCCAGCCGAAGGCTCGGTGGCGTTCGCAGCGGGCAACTTTCCGACTGCGGATGGAGTTGTGAATCTTGGTCAGCCTGAGGGTGTGATAATCCCGTACTTCACACAGTTCGATCTTGGTGTTCCGGGCGTGGGTGGAGCTGTGATCCAGGGTCTTGTGAATCCTACGGACCCCAGAAGTGAAGGTTCGTTAGAGAGGGGCGAGGAGCTTTACCTAAGGTTCTGTGTCGTTTGTCATGGTCCGGACGGAGTCGGCGCCAATGCCTACATTGCCGATAAGCATCCGTTATTGCCTGCATACAATCTTTCTGGCGAACAGGTGTCTTCCTATTCCGACCAATACATATACGCGATGATCCGGGTCGGCCGAGGGCTCATGCCCGAGTACGGAGGTCGCATTACCCATTTCGATCGCTGGCATATCGTGAATTACGTCCGTCAGCTTCAGGTCCAGGCTGGAACACGAATCATTGAGGCCGAATCTCCTGCTCCAGAGGATACGGATGGAGGGGCTGAATAATGCATCACCACATTCCCTCCGATTTGCCCGTCCGTTATCTGCCGCGGGATAAGAGAATGAACGTGGTAGCTGGCGCGATGTTCGTCGTAGGCCTTCTCGCCTTCGTGTTGGGGCTGAATCAGGACGCACACTCAGCTTGGATAGGCTACGTCACCAATTGGATGTTCTTCTCTAGCATCGCGATGGGTTCGGTGATGTTTGCCATTGCCACTTGGATAGTAAAAGCGAAGTGGAATTGGTCGGTGCGACGTGTTAGCCAGTCCGGAGCGGCGTTTCTTCCGATCGCATTTGTAACGCTTTTGCCCATGCTCACCCTCGGGGCGGATTATTTCCCGTGGATTGATATGATGGCGACGGATTACATCGTCCAGAAGAAGCAAGCCTATCTGAACATGCCATTCCTTATCACTAGGAATGTCGTGGGAGCGTTGTTGCTTTTCGGCTTGGGCACATACTTCGTCTATCTCGCGGTACGGCCTGACATGGGTTTCACGAAGGATGCGGAGGCTGACGACGAGAGTCGATCGGCGTGGAGAGGTAGGCTAACGCAGGGTTGGATGGGGCAGGAGGAGGAAGAGGTATCGAGCTATCAAAGAATGACTACGCTGGGCCCAGCGATCGTCATGCTCTATGCCTTCGTTATGACGATCTTCTCTTATGATTGGGCCATGTCGCTCGAACCGCACTGGTTCAGCACGATGTTTGGACCATGGTATTTCATGGGCGCCTTTTGGGGTGGTGTGACTGTGACCGGCCTCTGGAGCGTCTACCTTCGAGGAAAGCACAAAGACTTTGCGAACCACATTGGCTTGCAGCAGCGTCACGATCTCGGCAAGCTGACCTTCGCTTTCACTGTGTTCTGGGGCTACCTGTTCTTTTCTCAGTACATCGTGATCTGGTACGGTAAGCTTCCGTGGGAGCAGGCGTGGATCGTGCGGCGATCTGGAGAGGTCTGGGGCGGGTACTCGACCTTGGTCGTGTGCTTGTGCTTCTTCATTCCGTTCGTCGGTCTAATTGGGCGTAAGCCGAAGATGGTCCCGCGAATATACGGCTTCTTTGCCTCGATCATCATGATAGGGTTATGGCTAGAACGCTATGGCATGGTCGCACCTTCGTTACACCATGATGGCGATCCAATTTTCACAGTATGGCAGCCGCTTGTAGGCCTGATGTTTTTAGGTTTGTATCTGGGTTCTGTACGCTGGTTTCTGTCTACTTTCCCCGTCATTCAGGTTTGGCAGCCAATGCAGGACCCCGAGTCGCTAGAGGCGGAGCTTCCGGCCGATACGCATGACCCTGCTGGTGTGGTCGGGGGCTGAGTCGCGACACGAAATCCTGGAGAACTTTTCAGAGGTTTCGCTACGTGAACAGTCACGTTTGTTTTACTGTATGAGCACAGGGCTTCGCCAAACGCCGCTTGGACTTGGAAGAGTTCTGATTTTCTGTGCGACATCTGATCCACGCGCCCTACCTGTCTATGAATAAGAATCGCCTGATTCGCAGCACTGTCGTAGCGCTGTCGGCACTCGCAATTTCAGCCTGCGATGACCCTTTCCAGGTTATTGAGGAACTGACGTTCGACTCGAGCTTGGGCATAGTGCTCTCGGATTTCACACGGCTCGGCAGTGGGGTTTACGTGAAAGACGATGTGATTGGTTCGGGGGATCTCACGGCGGATGGCCAGACCGCCGTGGTAGAGTACACGGGTTATCTTGCGGATGGCTCGTCGTTCGGGAGTGGGACCTTCCCTTTCGTCGTAGGTAGTGGGGGCACTATCGCTGGATTCATGATAGGTATATTTGGCATGCGTGCTGGTGGCGAGAGATGGATAATCATACCCCCAGGGCTAGGTTATGGGGACGCAGACCAACCCAATATCCCAGCTGGATCCGTCCTGGTCTTCAACGTCGAGCTCTGCAGGTTAGATCAGATTGGGCCAAACCCGGATTGCGGGAACTAAGTGAGGCTTTCGGCCACCGTGCTGTCGCTCGGTGCTGTCCTTTCTGGCTGCAGCGAAAGCATCACTGAGCCCGACGAAGTCGAAGTCGTAATGCAGGTTATTGAAGAGACGGAGTTCGCCTCAACCCTTCGCATTGACCTGACTGCGATGACTAAGTTGCAGAGTGGCGTATACATTCAAACGCTCTCAGGGGGCGACCCATACGCGCTAGAAGCCGCTATCGGAAGAGTGCTAGAGGTCGGGATCGAGGGCTGGCTCGCGGACGGGACGCAGTGGATGAACGGCCATGAGACTCTATTTCTAGGAGCCACGTCGACGATCCGTGGCCTTGAGGATGCCTTACTAGGAATGTTACCCGGAGAGCAGCGACTTGCTGTTGTCCCACCTCATCGCGCGTACGGCACACTTCCTCACCTTAATCAACAGGGGGCTGTCATAGTTCCGGCTGGATCGATTGTGATCCTCAAGATTCACCTGCACCAGGTGACAGAGGTTGGTTTTAGCTAGGCCTACCATTCTCTGTTGGACCAAATCGGGATCATGACCACCCCACATGAAAGCGGAGGGCTGGCGGTTGTGGTCCCGACTCTAGTCTGGTTTTTCTGAGCTCGAGACACCCTTCCTGCCCATGTAGTTCTTGATTTCATAACCCACCGCAGCGAGGAGTCTGGCTTCTCGCAGGTCTGGTTCTGCCCGAGAAATGACAGTTCGTAACGTGCGCATGACCGCTTCAGGCTTCCGCGCTTTATAAAAATCAATGGCAAGCAGACCATCTTCGATGGCGCTGAAGGTCTCTTCCAACTCTTGGGAAGTGGGAGGCCTGGTTGCTCGCCGCCCTTTCGGCATCTCCATGTCACCCCCGTCGATAGCTAGAAAAACTTCGTACGCTAGGACCAGAGCCGCTTGAGCCAGATTGAGACTGGAGTACTCTGGGTCAGTAGGTATGATCGATACAGCATGGCATCGATCGAGGTCTTCATTGGTAAGTCCACGGTCTTCGCGACCGAACAAAATCGCGACCCTCCCCTCCACCGAACGCTCTGCAATGACCGGGGCAACGTCGGCAGCTGTGGCGTAGCTTCGACCTTCTGTTCGGGCACGCGCTGTTGTCCCTACTACGTAGGTAGCATCAGCCACTGCATCGCCGAGTGAACTGAAGTTGCTCGCAGAGTTGATCAGGTCCCGAGACCGATGGGCGATTCCTTCTAGGCGGTACGGGTCAAACTCGTCTGGATTGACGAGACGTAGATCAGAGAGCCCAAAGTTTTTCATCACCCGGATGACGCCAGCTACATTGACGACATCTTTCGGGTGATCAAGGACGATTGAAATTCTAGACAGCCGTCCCGTCATTGTATCAGGTGTCGTGTGGCTCGTCGTCTTGATCTTCGGACGGTGCCTGAAGCTCACCCTTAAAGTTCCTTATCCCACTCCCTAGGCCACGTGCGAGACTTGGCAGTTTCTTGGCTCCGAAGAGAAGCATCAGGATGCCAAATACCAGAACCGCTTCCCACACGCCGAACGTGATGAGTCCTAACCCGACTAGGATGCTGTTCATCTCATCAGTGCCTTTGCGATAGTTTGTTTCTGCATGTTCGATGTGCCCTCATAGATGGTCCCGATCTTTGCGTCTCTGTAGAGCTTTTCAACGGGATACTCTTTAGTGAATCCATACCCACCATGGAGGTCTATGCACATCGACGCCACCCTTTGTGCCATCTCCGAAGCGAAGAGCTTGGCCATCGCAGCTTGTGTGAGGAACGGCTGTCCTGCGTCTTTTAGGCGCGCTGCATTGTACACCATCAGGCGGGCGGCTTCGATTTCCGTAGCCATTTCTGCGAGTTGGAACTGCACCCCCTGAAACGAGCTTATTGAGCGTCCAAACTGTTCACGCTCTTGCGTGTATCGCAAAGTGTGGTCCAGTGCCCCTTGAGCTAGCCCCAGCATTTGCGCTCCAATACCGATCCGGCCTTCGTTCAAGGTCTCTATGGCAGTCCTGTAGCCTTTCCCTACTTCACCGAGCACGTTCCGCGCTGGAACGCGGACCTTGTTAAAGATCAGTTCCGTCGTCGATGATGCTCGGATCCCCAACTTGTCCTCTTTCTTCCCTATAGAGAACCCATCAGAATCTTTTTCGATCACAAAGGCTGTGATCCCTTTGTAGCCGGCATTCGGATCGACCGTGGCGAACACGATGAAGAGTTCAGCCTCGCTACCGTTTGTGATCCAGAGCTTATGCCCCTCGATCACCCAGTCGCCTCCGTCTTCAGTAGCCCTACACGAGAGGGCGAAAGCGTCTGACCCGCTACCAGCCTCGGAAAGAGCGTAAGCGCCTATTGTATCAGAGGCTAACTGGGGGAGATAGTGAGCTTTGAGTTCATCACTTCCCCAGCGGAGCATAGCATTGATGACAAGAGTGTTCTGAACGTCGACTAATGTGCCGACCGATGGGTCGACACGTGAAAGCGCCTCTACAATCAAGATCGACGTAAAGAAGTCCGCACCGGTGCCACCGAACTCTTCCGGTATCTCAATGCCCATGATCCCCATGTCGAAGAGCTGGGGAAGGAGCGAGGTGTCGATCTGCGCTGCCTCGTCCATCTGCATGACTCTTGGTGCGATCTCAGCGTCGGCGAAGTCTTGAACGGCTTCTTGGAACATTCGCTCTTGTTCGGTCAGGCTTGAAAGTGCGGCCCGTGTGTCGGTCGGCAGCGTGTTCATTTGTCGTGTCCAACGTAGGTAGTTCGCTCGGCAACTGCTGGGGCGGAAATCTACTAGAGCAAGGTGAGAGAGTGGAGTGGTCCGGTTCAGCTCTGTTCGAGGAAGACTTAGCCAAGCGATCGCAACTCAGACAGACAGATGTCACTTATTTTCTCTTTTAAAAGTCTCACTAGTGCTATGCCGGTACGAGTATCTCGTCCCCGAAGAGTTTGGTTTCCGGTTTCAAGAGTCGGGGCGACAGCTTTAGGGTGTGATTTCGACCGCCTCTAACGAGGCATCTTGACCTGATGAGAAAACTCCGTATCCTGAGGTCCGAAGGCCTGAAAACCCTGCGGAGACAATGATGTCCGACATTCCTGTAGACCTCTATTACACTGAAGAGCACGAGTACCTGAAGGCCACGAACGAGGATGGTGTTTACGCCGTGGGAATTACGGATTACGCCCAGGGTGAGTTAGGGGACGTCGTCTTCGTTGAGCTCCCCGACGGCGGAACCCATTTTGGGCAGATGGATGTATTCGGTACGATTGAGGCAGTTAAGGCTGTGTCAGATCTGTATTGTCCACTCGAAGGTGAAATTGTAGCGGTCAATGACGAACTTGATGATGACCCGTCAATCGTGAACTCGGATCCCTACGGCGCGGGGTGGATGATCAAGTTGAAACTTGCTGACCCCAGTGAGGTATCCTCACTGCTCAGTGCCGATGGCTATGAGGAGCACGTTAGTTAGCCCAGAGCCGTGCTCCAAGACTTCCAGTTTGGGCCGCGATTTGCTGTTGGCAATCGCGGCCCTCTGACGTGATAAGAGACCATGACCCGTATAGATCCCTCTCCAGATTTCGAGTCTCGACACCTAGGTCCTAGTTCGCGAAGCGTCGAGGCTATGCTTCAAGCGCTCGAGTACAAGTCTGTCGAAGCCTTGGTGGAAGACGTTGTCCCAGAGTCTATCTATTTCAGTGATGCACTGGCTTTACCTGCTGCTCTCTCTGAAGCGGATTTTCTTGAGAGGCTCAGAAACACTCTCTCGAAAAACCAAGTGAAAAGGTCGTTCCTTGGGATGGGCTATTCAGATACACATACGCCGGGTGTGATTCTTCGAAACATTATGGAGAATCCAGGCTGGTACACTCAGTACACGCCATATCAAGCAGAAATTGCTCAAGGGCGACTTCAGGCGCTCCTCAATTTCCAGACCATGGTGATTGATCTCACCGGTCTTCCTATCGCTAACGCATCACTTCTCGATGAAGGCACGGCTGCCGCGGAAGCTATGCATCTCGCCCAGGGCGCCTCAAAAGGGAGTGCGAACAAGTTCTTCGTCTCTGAGCTTTGTCATCCCCAGACGATTGATGTGATTAAAACACGAGCTTGGCCGTTAGGTATCAACGTGGAGGTTGGTGACCACTCGTCGTTCGAGCTGACTGAAGACGTGTTTGGCGTGCTTATCCAGTATCCGGCCACAGACGGTTGCATTCTCGATTATCGGGACTTTGCGGCAGAGGCTCACGCGGTTGGCTCTACTGTTGTGGTCGCTACTGATCTGATGGCGCTGACCCTTCTCACACCACCTGGTGAATGGGGTGCGGACATCGTGGTCGGTAACTCGCAGCGGTTCGGGGTTCCAATGGGGTTTGGGGGCCCGCACGCTGCTTTCATGTCTGCACAAGATGCATTCAAGCGTAAGCTTCCGGGGCGCATTATCGGTGTTTCCGTAGATGCGGATGGCAACCCGGCTTTGAGGATGGCTTTGCAGACCAGAGAACAGCACATACGCCGGGACAAGGCCACGTCAAACATCTGCACCGCTCAGGTGCTTCTGGCAATCATGGCAGGAGCGTACGCGGTCTATCACGGGCCCGATGGCCTGAAGCGTATCGCAGAGCGGATTCGCGATCAGGCGGGTGTGCTCGCTACCGGGCTCAGGATGCTCGGGCATGAGGTTCTAACGAATGACTTTTTCGACACTATTCGGGTTCGACCATCAGGGGACGTGAGTGAAGTCCTAGGTCTGGCGCTAGGAAACGGGATCAATCTTCGGAGTTTTGGTGACGGTACGGTTGGTATCGCACTGGATGAAGTCACACGCCCGGACGATCTCGACGACTTGTTTTCGGTTTTCAATAAAGGTAGTGAGCCAGCTTTCAATGCACGCTCTCTAGCGGAGCAGGAGAGTTTGCCGGTGCTTCCCGCTTGGGCCGACCGGGCATCACCGTATCTCGAGCATGAGGTCTTCAATAAATATCATTCCGAAACCGAGATGCTACGGTATCTGCACAAGCTCGAGGCAAAGGACCTCTCGCTAAATACGAGTATGATCCCGCTCGGGTCATGCACGATGAAACTAAATGCAACCTCGCAGATGGCCGGGGTAACGTCTCCTGAAGCAGGTAAGCTTCATCCGTTTGCTCCTGAGGATCAGGTAGAAGGATACAAAATTATTTTCAGCGAGCTTGAGCAGTGGTTAGCAGAGATCACGGGATTTTCAGCCACGTCACTTCAGCCGAACTCCGGGGCTCAGGGTGAATACGCGGGCCTTCTGGTCATTCGGGCCTACCACGAGGATCGTCAGGATCACCACCGAAATGTTTGCCTGATTCCAGCTTCAGCGCACGGTACTAATCCGGCGAGTGCGGTGATGGCCGGAATGAAAGTTGTTGTAGTTAAGAGTACCGACGATGGCCAAATAGACCTTGAAGACTTGAGTAAGAAGGCCAGTGATCATTCCGAGAACCTCGCTGCATTCATGGTCACATATCCATCGACCCACGGTGTTTTCGAGGAGGGGATCGTGGAGGTTTGCTCGATTATCCATGAGCATGGTGGCCTAGTCTATTTAGATGGAGCCAACCTGAATGCTCAGGTCGGGCTGGCACGTCCCGGAGACTATGGCGCCGATGTGTGCCACATCAACCTTCACAAGACGTTCGCCATACCGCATGGCGGCGGTGGGCCGGGGATGGGCCCTATCTGCGTGACGGACAAGCTTGCACCCTTTCTTCCCGGGCACGTCGTGCATAATACCGGTGGCGACAAGCCGATCACAGCAGTGTCAGCGGCGCCATGGGGTAGTGCGAGCATACTGATTATTTCCTGGGCGTACATAGCAATGCTTGGCCGAGATGGGGTCCGCCGTGCGTCTGAAATAGCGATCCTCAACGCCAATTACATGGCTAGGCGTCTTGAGCCGCATTACGACGTGCTGTACCGGGGTAACCGTGGCCTAGTGGCGCATGAGTTCATTATCGACGTGAGGCCGATGAAGAAGGCGACGGGTATTACCGAAGAAGATGTAGCGAAGCGCCTGATCGACTACGGCTTCCACGCTCCTACCGTATCGTTCCCGGTTGCGGGTACACTTATGATCGAGCCGACTGAATCAGAGTCGAAAGCGGAGCTTGATCGTCTGTGTGACGCTTTGATATCCATTAGAGCGGAGATCGAGCAAGTGGAACTGGGGATCGCTGATCGCGAGGACAACGCACTCAAAAATGCTCCGCATACCGCTAATATGGTGACTGCGAATGAGTGGTCTCACGAATACACCCGAGAGCAGGCTGCATATCCAGCTCCGTGGACACGTGAAACCAAGTTTTGGCCTACGGTGCGTAGAGTGGACAACGCATATGGAGACAGGAATCTTGTCTGCGCATGTCCGCCAATTGAAATGTATACTGAGGTCGGTTGAGCGGCTGAGTCATGGGTGGAGAAGTCACCAGGCCTCCACTCGGTTCGTCATATCACAGTCAAATCAGTTGCTTTGCCATCACACGGTCCTAGCTTCGCGGCTCCCGAGGAGGGGCGTCACTGAGTTGGGCCACAAGCGTTAGCTATAAAACACTCACTTATTATGCCAAAGCTCACTTTCCACGGCCATGCCACCGTGTCGATCCACACTGCGGACAGTAAGCTTGTGATCGATCCTTTCTTTAGTGACAACCCTCATTTTGTGGGCTCGGTAGACGACATTGAAGCCGACTATATCCTAGTCACACATGGGCATTACGATCACGTGGCGGACCTGATTGGATTGGCAGAGCGCACGGGTGCTACGTGCATCGCGACGTTTGAGATCGCATCCTTCCTAGAAAGTCAGGGGTTGAATACTAGCCCGCAGCATATTGGTGGTGGGGCTCATTATCCGTTTGGCTATGTGAAGCTTACCGCCGCGTTACACGGGGGTATGGTGAATTTACCAGGTGCCGAGGGGTTCACGACGCTTCCCGCCGGGATCTTGATCAACTTTAATTCCGGTGAACGATTTTATCACGCCGGTGACACCGCTCTATTAACGGACATGCAATTACTCAAGGGAAAAGTCGATGTTGCGGTGCTCCCAATAGGTGATCGGTTTACGATGGGGCCAGATGATGCCGTAACAGCTGTTGAGTTCATCGAACCCAAGGTGGTGATTCCGTGCCACTATGATACTTGGCCTCCGATTGAGCAGGACGCGGCTGCCTTTGCGGCGAAAGTGGGTGATCGCGCTAAGGTGCAGGTTATGGCACCGGGCGACATTTTAGACTTCTGAACGACGTTTCTGAGTCTTTTGATCTCTCGTGGCGCTTCTTCCGCGATCCCGCTCGAGCGGGTGCGGAGAACATGGCTGCGGACCACACCCTAGCACACAGCGTTGCACAGGGGGCGGCAAGCTCTGGAACGGCTTCTGAAGCGCCGCCGGCGGTGCTTCGCCTCTACACTTGGAAACGTCCTACGATATCGTTTGGTAGGAATGAGCCAGTGCTAGGGGTTTACAGTCCAGACAGCGAGCACCTAAGGAATATCGATCTAGTGCGTCGACCGACGGGAGGGAGGGCTGTCCTCCACGATGCGGAGCTCACCTACGCTGTCGCTGTCCCGTCCCGTGCGCTTGGTGGCGCCAGAGAGACATATCGTTTTCTGAATCACGCACTACTGAATGCGGTCCGGTCCTTGGGGACCATGGCGGACATTCATGGAGATCCGACTGAGCGCGCACTCCCATTGAGCGCCGGGCCGTGCTTTCAGAGTCCAGCTGAAGGGGAAGTCACCGCCAATGGCCGTAAGCTCATTGGTAGCGCTCAGGCTAGGATGGGCGGGGCTCTTCTTCAGCATGGTTCTATTATGATCTCTGGCGACCAAACTCTGCTGTCGAAAATTGGCCTGTCCACGAGTCACCACCAGCCGGCCACCCTGTCCGAACAGATAGGTGCGGTTGATGTCGAACGAGTCGCGAATGCAGTGATCAGTTCGATGAAACGATTCTTTGGGGGAACTTGGCTTGAGGGCGAGTACTCAGCGGAAGAGAAGCGAATGTTGAAAGAGCTAGTCGAATCTCAGTATTCGACCGACCAGTGGACGTGGAGACGGTGAGAGGAGGCGTACGTTACGAGCACCGCGGATACCAGCGTCGTAGAGGGCCGGAGTGCTAAGTGGTGTACGCGATGCGGCATTACACTGTCCACTGCGTGCAGGCTGTTGTTTCGTAACGAACAAATAAGAAAAAACTCAGCCAACAATGGGCTTGACACCTTTTTACCCCCCTGCCATGTTGCGAGCCTCTCGAACCTGCCCTTCCATACTGTTTGGTGTGGAAGGGCTGTCTAACGATTAGCAACTACGAACATCGGCTGGAGGTTTCGTTGGTCCAACTGTACGCAGCCCTATTGCAGATTCCGGGCATGGATACCCCGACGCTCACGTGGCAAGACCAGGTAGCGGTCAACTGGGAAGGCATGGGCTTCATGCGGTGGCCCCTAGCCTTCTGTTTCGGTTTGGGGATCATCATGATCATCATCAAGTTCATATCGCTAACGGGTAAGGCCGCGAAGACGAAGCGGATTTTAGCCGATGTGGATGAGCTTCTTGTGCAGCAGCGTATCAGCGAGGCTATCGCGCTCACGAGCGAGACTGATTCTCCTGCCGCTAATATCCTCCAAGCTGGCCTTGAGCGTCACGAAGAAGGTACGGAACGGGTGATGAAGGCGATTGAAAACCAGGGCCTGATTGAGATGAGCAAGCTCGAGAAAGGCTTGGTTGTTCTCGCCACCCTAACCAACATTGCTCCGCTCCTCGGTTTCTTAGGTACTGTGATCGGGATGATCATCGCCTTCCAGTCGATTGAAGCGGCCGGTGAGGTTGAAGCGACACTGGTTGCCGGTGGTATCAAAGTGGCATTGTTGACGACCGCAGCGGGCTTAGCAATCGCGATCCCTGTCTCGGTCGGCCACAACTACTTCGTGGCGAAGATCGACGGCCTCGTCATTGATATGGAGGAGTCGGCGCAGAAGATGGTCGACACACTGCATGCCATGGAAGCGGGCAGGGCTGGCTAACCCACGGCAAAGGACAGCGTGGTACCGGAGGCCGTCCCTTTAGGGACGGCCTCTTTTTTTTTATAAGAACGGTGAGAGGCAAGTGTATAGTAGAGTCACCACTTCGTGTACTTTTCCTAACCATTGACGGGTTCGAGCTCGATGGGTCTTCGCGTCTCAAGTGTTTTTCTGTCTGTTCTTCTGCTGGCCGGGACCACGTTTCAAACTGACTACGTGGCTTGGACGGGTGCGCCAACGGTTTCCGACTCCGCGCAAGCCGAGCTGGCGGCGGGGCGTTTTTGGCATGCTGCGCGGCTGCTCCGAGCGGAAGGCGCTGAAAACGGCTCTCCAGATGACATAGTAATCCTCGCCAAGGCCGAGGCCGGCTGGGAAAACTGGGCTGCCGTGGTAGAAGTTCTGAGCGGTGTGAGTTGGTTGGGGGAAAAGAGCGGAGGCGAGGGCTTCGTCTTGCTCGGTCGCGCTCATGAGCATGCTGAGGATTGGGCGTCTGCGGCATCCGCGTATCAGGCGTACCTCAGATTGCCGAGTGCTGACGATACGACTGCAACTGCAGTGCGTGTGCGTTTAGCTCGAAGCATGTGGCTCGCCGGTGACCATCAAGGTTCTTTGGCTAGGCTTCGGGAGCTAAGGAGTGTCCCGCATGCAAGAAGTTGGCTTGCGGCCGAACTAGCTCTCGTAACCGCTGATTATGGTGATGTGGACGGAGTGCGGCTGCTCTTAAGGCATATAGTTGAGCCAGCGGCCGTAGCCGAAGTGTGGCGGGTCGAGGCGGATGCACTTATAGAGCTTGGTGATTATCCGGCTGCTGAGCGAATCTTTGCTTCTCTGGTGGAAAGATACGAGGACGATCGGCATGCGGGCTCTTTGGTTGAACTCGGTAGATTGAAGATCAGGTCGGGGGATACGGCGGCTGGCCGTGCTCTACTTATCGAGGGTTTCGATAAAGGGAATGCTTCCGTCAGGACCCGCGCTGCCAAGAGTCTGATGGACCTAGGAGGGCATGGATTCCAGAAAACTTTAGAGATGGCTAGGATTCTTGACAGGGCAGGGGATGGAAGTCGAGCCCTAACTGGATATGACCGGGCGGCGTCACTGGCGGCAGTCGAACTAGTCGTTTTTCCTGAGTCGAGCCGAGTTGAGCGCGCCCGGCTCATGTCTACTGTGCAAAGTCGTCAGGAAGAGGCGCTTGCTGAGTTCCGTGCAATACGCGAGACGACTAATGATGCGCGGATCGGAGCACGGAACCTAGAGGTCTGGGCTCAGATGCGAAGGCGACAGGGGATGTCCCCCCAAGTCAGCACGCTCCGGAGGTGGCTGCTCGAGGAGTATCCTTCAAGTGGCGAGGCCGCAGAAGTCGCATGGAGTGAAGGCAGCAACGCGGAAGCACGCGGTGACCTAACACTCGCATTAGACCGATACGCTTTCTTGGCTGAGAATGTTCGCACACACTCACGAGCCGGGCAGGCTCGCATGCGCTCTGGACAGATCTATTTGCGTGAGTCCGATCTAGAATCTGCCGCCGATGTCTTCGAAGCATATTTGCGTGATTTCCCTGACGGCCGGCGGTGGCAGGAGGCGGCATACTGGGCCGGTAGTACCCGCCTGCAAATGGGGGATACGACTCTCGCTGAGACCCAACTAAATCACGTCCTTACTCAGCCGGTCGATTATTACGCTGCTATGGCATCTGACCTACTGGACATCCCTTTCATATTGAATGTTCCACACGGATCTGCCCCTACTAAGCCAAGATGGTTGGAGGAAGGCTTGGAGCGGCTTGATCTTCTCTCGAAGACCGGGTTGCAGGCAGGTGCTAATTCCGAGATTACACGTCTTCGGGATCGGGCGGGCAGTGAGAGAGGGCCGAGGTTGGGTTTAGCGGAGGCTTTGATCGAGCGGGGCTATACGATAGACGGGATCAATCTCGGCTGGGGGCTTTTTCGGGACGAAGGAGCTTGGGACCAAGAGATTCTTCGTGTCACGTATCCGTTTCCTTATCGGGAGCTGATTAGTAGAGCGGCCGAGGATTGGGGGATAAGTCCTTACATGGTGGCGGCGATTATTAGGCAGGAGTCGGCATTCAAGGCCGATATCGTAAGCCATGCGGGTGCCATCGGATTGATGCAAGTGATGCCTCCAACTGGGACAGAACTTGCCCGCACCCATGGGCCTGAAGGGTTTACCCCAGAGTCGCTTACGCGACCGGAAGTAAATCTCCACCTCGGGTCGGCATTTTTTGTCGCGATGAGTCGGCGTTATGACTATGAGCTTCCTTTCGTTCTCTCGGCCTACAATGCCGGACCGACGCGAGCCACGCGTTGGCGTCGTTATCCTGAGGCTTCCGATCTGGTTCGGTTTACGGAGCGGATCCCATTCTCAGAGACTCGCGGATACGTGAAGAACGTAAGACGTAATCTGGCTATATACCGGGCTCTTTATGGACAGAACTGACCCAGGATAGTCCATAAGTAGAGATTCGGTTAAGTGCACGCCGAAAGAAGAAGTAGTCTAGAGTTGGAGTAATGAGAGCGAACTCACCCCGAATTCGCAGCCTCGTCGCCGGCTGGGAGCTAGGTCAGTAGATTGTGAGGTGTTTCTCTCGTAAGCCCTGAACCTGATCGCCCTCGTGCAGATCCCTCCGAAGACTCGTCCGCGGCTATTCCTTGTTGACGCTTATGCGCTGATCTATCGCTCATACTTTGCGTTCATCAAACGTCCCCTCATGAACGCAGCCGGTGAGAATACATCAGCGCCGTTTGGGTTTACCCGCTTCCTGCTCGACATACGGGAGCAGTTTGAGCCGGACTACCTTGCCGTCGTTTTCGACGCCGGTGATTCGTTCCGCGATCAGGAGTATCCGGAATACAAGGCCACTCGAGAGAAGATGCCAGACGACCTGAGACGTAGTCTTGGTCGCATCCGACAGATTGTGGAGGCTTTCAACGATCCCGTTGTGGAGTTGGACGGATACGAGGCTGATGATGTAATTGGAACGCTCGCTCGACAGGCGGCCGAACAGGGCTTAGAGGCGGTGATCGTTTCCGGTGATAAGGATTTCTACCAGCTTGTCCAGCCACATATCCACCTTATGAACCCTGGACGAGGCGGATCCTCAGGGGTTGCTGCGGACTGGGTGACGGAAGAGAACGCTGACGTAAAGTTCGGCATACCACCGTCTCAAGTAGCGGATTATCTCGCGCTGGTTGGGGATTCCTCGGATAATGTGCCGGGAGCGCGTGGTGTTGGCCCAAAGACGGCGGTACAACTGCTAGGACAGTATCCGGACATTGAGCAGCTTATCGAAAACGCCGATTCGTTAAAGCCACCTCGTGCTTCCAAGTCGCTGACGGAGAATGCGGACATGGTCCGTCTTTCGAAGCGGCTGGTAACCATTATGACCGACCTTGAGATCGAGTTAGATCTTGAGGCTCTAAGGGTGCAAGAACCCAACAACGCGGCACTCCGTGACTTGTTCGTCGAACTAGAATTCCGTCGACTGTCCGATCATTTTGCGTTGGCCGCTCAGCCTCCGGGAGATGGGACGCAGGGGCAGGTTTCAGTTGAGATTGAGGAGCGGGCGACTGATTACGCCATCATCGATAGCGTTGCCGATGTCGAGCTTTTGGTGACAGATCTTCGAGCGGCTGGGAGCTTTTCAATTGCGGCAGAATCCTCTCACGAAGACCCTCTTCGGGGCGAATTGGTAGGACTGGCTCTTTCTGTAGAGAGTGGAATGGCGAGGTACTTGCCGTTTGCTCATAAGCAGCCATTTGCTCTGACCTTCGAGGGTGAGGGTTCGAACGAAACCCGAATCCTTCCGGGCTTAGGAGATCCGAAACTTGAGGTCCTGAAAGATCTCTTGGAGGATCCATCGGTTGGCAAGTTTGGACATGACTTGAAACAGGTGGCCTTGGTCCTTTCCAGCGCGGCTGTAACGCTTGCGGGCCTTGAGGTCGATGCAATGATAGCCAGTTACGTTCTGGATCCGGGAAAGCGGGGACACGACATAAAGACTCTCAGTATGGAGACCTTCTCTCACAAGCCGTTGGATCGTTCAGATGTGACAGGATCAGGGCGAAGCAAAGTTCTGTTTACTGAAGTTCCGCTAGAAGCAGCTAGCGAGTACCTATGCTCTGCTGTCGACCTGGCCGGGCGGCTCGCGAACCATCTTGCTGAGAAAGTGGAGCAGGTAGGCTTAACAAAACTGCTTACCGATCTTGAGATGCGGCTGGTCCCAATGCTGATTCGGATGGAGCTCTCCGGGATTGCTATTGACGATGAGTTTTTTCAGTCGATGCGAGGGAGGCTCAAGCGTGAACTGGACCTGATCGAGTCCGAAATTTTTAAACTGGCGGGTGGCGAGTTCAACCTGAACTCTACACCGCAACTTCGTCAAATTCTGTTCGATAAGCTGGAAATGCCGGTACTAAAGAAGACCAAGACGGGCCCATCCACAGACGCCTCGGTCCTTGAGGAGCTTGCTTCCATGGGGCACGATATTCCGCGTCTGATGATGGAGTATCGAGAGCTTGAAAAGCTCCGATCGACCTATGTCGAAGCTCTGCCACAGCTTGTGAATCCTAGTTCTGGAAGGATCCACACGTGCTTCAATCAGACCGTTGCCGCGACGGGAAGGCTCTCGTCCAGCGCTCCGAACCTGCAGAACATCCCGATTAGGACTGATCTTGGCCGCGAGATTCGCAAAGGGTTTGTTGCCTCACCCGGTAACGTTTTTCTCGCCGTGGACTATTCTCAGATCGAACTTCGTGTGATGGCGCACTTCTCCGAAGACAGCGCTTTTGTGATGGCATTCAAGCAGGGGATTGATGTTCACAGACAAACGGCTTCTGTAATCTTTGATGTCCCCGTAGACGAAGTGAGCGGAGGGATGCGGCACCAGGCCAAAACCGTAAACTTCGCAACGCTATACGGTCAGGGCTCCTTTTCATTGGCGCAGCAGCTCGGCATAACTCGCGAAGAGGCAAAGAAATTCATAGGCACCTACTTCGAGCGGTTTTCCGGCGTGCGGGGGTTCTTAGACAAGCAGGTTGAGATGGCTAAGAGCGTTGGATATGTGGAGACCCTCATGGGGCGTCGTCGTTATGTACCGGAACTCAGAGCTGGGAACTGGAATGTCCGACAGTTCGGCGAGCGTGTCGCACAGAATACGCCGATTCAGGGTTCTGCCGCTGACATGATGAAGAAAGCGATGATCGAGGTCCAGGCTGCACTCGACGCTGTGGATGCGAATGCGAAGATTTTGCTGCAGGTCCACGATGAGTTACTACTCGAGACTCCCGAGCACGAGGTGGACGAAGTAAAGACGCTCGTTGTAGATCGGATGGAAAGCGCGGTTGAGCTCCGTGTCCCGATCGTCGCAGAGTGGGGTGTTGGAAAGAGCTGGTATGATTGCAAAAGCTAAGAGAGCTCTTATACCCCTAGGCTTATCATTAGGGTTAGCCCGTGAGTTCCACCTACTGGATATGTTGTAACTCTCATTCTGGATCAGATCAGCGATTGGAGGGCTGCTCTCCTTCAGACGAGCTACTTAATTCGTACTCCAGAACCCAGAGAGTGATTCTCCGTGCGGGCTCTCCTTTAGCTTTTCAAACGCGCGGTTGCGGATTTGACGGATGCGCTCACGTGTGACCCCCAGCAGCGACCCGATTTCCTCAAGAGTCCGTTCTTCGCCGTCGTCCAATCCGTAATAGAGGTAAAGGATCTTCCGTTCGCGCTCGGTCAAGTAGCTGTCGAACATGGTTTCGAGGAACTCTCTTCGTGCTAAGGATTCCACATCTTCTTCGATGTCAGCTGCTGCCGTTCCTGCGAAGCGCTCACCAAAGCTAGAACTGTCACGGTCCCCTCGGTCGATCGGTGCATCAAGGCTTAGTTCGGAGGCAGCGACACGCCGCAGAGCTCGGATCGTATCAACGGGTTCGTCCATCTCTCTTGCAATTTCAAGATCTGTCGGCGCACGTCCGAGCATCTGCGTCAAAGCAGTATTTGTTCTGGCGAGCTTGGCTAGATTCGAATTTTGGTTGAGCGGAATTCGGACGGAGCGCGTTTGCTCAGCAAGTGCTTGTAGTACTGTCTGCCTAATCCACCAGACCGCATAGGAGATGAATTTCACACCCTTGTCAGGGTCGAACTTCTTTACTGCCTTGAGCAGACCCTCATTACCGATACACACAAGTTCGGCGAGTCCCAATCCGCGCCCTTGGTACTTTTTCACATATGAGATGACGAAGCGGAGATTGGCTGTGACCAGACGTTCCGCAGCTTCCTTGTCACCTTCTCGAGCACGGCGAGCGAGTTCCCGCTCTTCCCTAGGGTCCTGTATCAGAGGGTACTTCTCAACGTCTTGCAGATACTGATCGAAAGAATCTAAGCCACGAGAGGAAGAAAACATTCGGTAAGGCCGTTCCTCATTATCTGCAGGTTAAATCCGAGTGACTTCGTCAGAACCCCCGTGCCATTCCTGTTTCAGAAAAGCTTGCTTACGGGGTCATTCTAGGTCATTGCACGGAAAATTAAGGTGGAGACGAATGTGTAAATGTGTGTTTCCGGGGTCAAGGATTTTTTTTAGGGCTTGAATCCATCTCGACACGGGATTTGGTTTTCAGACAGTACGGTGCTCCCTGCACGGTAAAGGTTCTGTTGGGAGATACGAGTTTCTGGATCGGAGCTAGGACAACAGGGAAAATGTATCAACCTTTTTGACACCGCCCGGTGACTTAGTCAGGATCAAGGTGCCGATGATGTCATTCCGGAGCCTAGAAAGCTGGGCCTCCAAGTCAGACATCAGATACAATTAGAGACCGAGAAATATGACCGCTGATCGTCGCAAAAACGCGCTCGAGTACCATGAACAGGGGCGTCCGGGTAAGATCGCCGTCGTCCCGACTAAGTCTGTGGGCACAGCACAAGACTTGTCGCTCGCATACTCACCAGGCGTAGCTGAGCCTTGTCTGCAAATAGCCGAAACACCTGATGACGTTTTCAGGTATACCGCTCGCGGTAACCTGGTAGCGGTGGTCTCTAATGGGACTGCGGTGCTCGGTCTGGGTAACATTGGTCCGCTAGCTTCCAAGCCTGTAATGGAGGGTAAAGGCGTGCTGTTTAAGGCCTTTGCCGACATTGATGTCTTTGACCTTGAGGTAGGATCAGAAAAGGCCGAAGACGTCATAAGGTTTTGCGAGCTTCTTGAACCGACGGTTGGTGGTATCAATCTCGAGGATATTTCGGCCCCTGACTGTTTTATCATTGAACGGGCGCTCAAAGAGCGACTAGACATCCCCGTATTCCATGATGACCAACACGGCACAGCCATAATCGCGGGGGCTGCTCTCATTAACGCACTAGAGATCACGGATCGGTCGATTCAGGATGCGCGAGTCGTCTTTAGTGGAGCGGGCGCTTCAGCGCTCTCCACCGCCGAGCACTTTCAGCGTCTGGGGGTGAGGAAGGAAAACATCCTGATCGTAGACTCTGTGGGGGTCATTTATGAGGGCCGTGAAGAACGGATGAACGAGTACAAGTCACCTTTCGCGGTTAAAACAGACAGACGCACGCTCGAAGAGGCGATGAAGGACGCAGACGTTTTTATCGGTCTCTCGGTTAAGGGAGTCGTTACCAAGGACATGGTCAGAGGGATGGCGGACGACCCTATCATCTTCGCGTTGGCAAATCCGGATCCAGAAATCCTTCCCGAAGAAGTAGCAGCGGTTCGTCAGGACGCAATTATGGCGACCGGGAGATCGGATTATCCGAATCAGGTAAATAACGTGCTAGGATTCCCCTTCATATTTCGGGGTGCCCTTGATGTGAGAGCTAAGGCCATCAACCCGGAGATGATGTTGGCCGCAACCACAGCCCTAGCCGACCTTGCTCGTGAGCAGGTGCCCGAGGTGGTGAAGGGAGCATATGAGGGAGGTGAGATCGCATACGGTCGAGATTACCTCATCCCAAAGCCTTTCGACCGGAGGGTACTCTACCACGTGGCTCCAGCGGTGGCTCAGGCAGCGATGGACTCCGGGGCTGCGCGAGTAGATGTCGAGTTAGGCGAGTACCGTGACCGGCTCAGAGCCAAGCTTGGACCGGGGTACGAACTCATGCGCGACATGCGAGATAAGGCCCGAACGAAAAAGGCACGGGTCATATTCCCGGAAGGGCATAACGATACGATCATCCGAGCGGCAAGCCAGCTGGTAGAAGATGGGATTTGCGACCCAGTGCTTTTGGGCCGCGCCCCCCGTATCCAAGAAAAGGCGGATCTCCTAGGGGTCGATATTAGCGGCGTCGAGGTTATCTATGCAGCAGATTTAGAAGAGGAGCGAAGCCGTTACGCTGAGCAGCTCTTTGAGAAACGGGCTCGAAAAGGGCTGACGTTGTCCGAAGCTGAATGGAACCTGTTTAAGCCGGTATATTTTGCAGCGAGTATGCTCGAAAATGGAGAGGTGGACGCACTCGTTCATGGAATCGAGGCCAACTACGCCGAGGCCCTGCGTCCATGCCTTCATGTCGTTGGTCGGAAGCCCGATGGTTCGGGTGACGGGGGGCGATTGGCGGGCCTTTACATGCTCGCTTTCCCGAACCGAGAACTTCTCTTCTTGGCGGACACGACCGTAAATATTGAACCTGACGCTAGGAGCCTCGCTGAGATCTCTGTACAGACGGCTGCGTTTGTTCGAGATCTAGGCATCGAACCGAGAGTCGCGATGGTCACGTTCTCAAACTTTGGATCGGTCTCTCACCATGAAGCTTCTACCGCTGCCGAAGCGGTCACACGAGTCAGCGACATGGATCCGGATCTGGAGATTGATGGAGAGATGCAGGCGGACACTGCATTAGATTTCATAAAGCTGAAGAGCACGTATCCGTTTTCCCGACTCACGGGCCCGGCGAACATACTTGTTTTCTCCCGGCTGTCGGCTGCGAACTCTGCCTACAAGCTGCTGGAAGAGTTAGGTGGCGCGGATGTTATCGGTCCAGTTCTCCTCGGAATGGCCAAGCCAGTTCACGTTCTACAGCGAGGCTCTTCGCTAACGAATGTTCTTGATCTTGCGACAGTCGCATCTGTGGACTGGCAGGCCCGAAACCGACAAATTTAGAGCGTGCCCTGCTCGCTTAGGCGGTGGGGCCTCTTTTTGTTACCTAGACTAAGGCGATGCCCGGACTAAGGCGGCTATGGTTCAATGCCGGTGCGGCCGGAGTGCTCAACTATCAGAAGAGAAATTAGACTGGCAAGCATGACTACCGACATGACCGAACCCAGTGCGTCGATGACTGGCGGAAGTAACAGGGATCTTTCTGTCCACGGCCTGAAGCCATCGGGCGAGGTGTCCTGGAATCTTTCCCCCGCAGAGCTTTATGAAGAGTCGTTGAGGCGCGGCGATGGCGAGCTAGTTCACATGGGAGCAATCGCAACGGTCACTGCGCCGCACACGGGCCGGTCTCCCAATGACCGGTTCGTAGTGCGAGACGAGGAATCCGAAGAAGCAGTGGACTGGGGTAGTGTAAATGTGCCGGTCAGCTCTGCGCACTTCTCTGCTCTGCGTTCGGATGTGATCGAGTTCCTCAATGAGCGAGACCTTTTCGTTCAAGACGCTCGTGCGGGTGAAGATCCAACACATGGAATAGATGTCCGGGTCATTAGCGAGAGTGCGTGGCATTCCTTGTTCGCTTACAACATGTTCCTTCGGATAGACGAGCAGGCGTGTGAAACCTTCGAACCAGATTTCACAGTGCTCCACGCTCCGCACCTCAAAGCTGATCCAGTACGCCATGGTTGCCGATCTGAAACCGCTGTAATGGTGAACTTCACGACTCGAGAAGTTCTAGTGACGGGAACTAGGTACGCGGGTGAGATCAAGAAATCGATTTTCTCTGTCTTGAACCACATGTTGCCGGATGCAGGTGTCCTCCCCATGCATTGCTCGGCTAATGTGGGTCAAAATGGAGACGTTGCCCTTTTCTTCGGGTTATCTGGAACGGGAAAGACTACCCTCTCAGCTGATGCATCTAGAGGTCTTATAGGTGATGATGAGCATGGGTGGAGCAGGTCAGGTATTTTCAATTTTGAGGGCGGGTGTTACGCGAAGACGATCCGCTTGTCCCGAGACGGTGAGCCAGAGATCTACCAGGCTACTCAGATGTTCGGGACGATTCTGGAGAATGTGGTTCTAGACCAAAAAACTCGAGCAGTCGACTATGCTGATGGCTCTATAACTGAAAATACGCGCGCTTCGTACCCTATCCACTACATCCCCAATGCTGTGCTGCCCAGTCGTGGAGAACATCCCGAAAACATTGTATTTCTGACGGCGGACGCATTTGGTGTGCTGCCGCCGATCTCAAGACTTACGCCTCAACAAGCCATGTACCACTTCCTTTCTGGATACACAGCCAAGGTAGCGGGCACGGAGCGGGGTGTGACCGAGCCTATAGCAACTTTTAGCGCTTGTTTTGGCGCCCCATTTCTGCCTCAGCATCCAGGAGTTTATGCTGAAATGTTGGGAGATAAGCTGCGCGAGCATGGGGCTACGGTATGGCTTGTAAATACTGGATGGAGCGGTGGTGGTTATGGGGTCGGAGGGCGAATGAGGCTCGACCACACAAGGTCTATGGTGAATGCTGCCTTAGGGGGCCAGCTTGACGATGTGGAGTATCTTAGGGATCCTGTTTTTGGACTAGCAATCCCTTCCACAGTCTCGGGTGTACCCGACGAGGTTCTACAGCCGCGGGGCACTTGGTCTGATGGGACAGCGTACGATGTTTCTGCGAGCAAGCTTGCAGATATGTTTAGGAAAAATTTCGAGAAGTTTGCGGATCGGGTGTCCGATGAAGTGAGGGCAGCCGGACCTGAGTGAGGAAAAATCTCTCTAGGTCTTTCGCAACGCTCGAGTAGTAACTGATCCAGGACTAATTCTTAGTCGTCCTGTGATTTCCTCCGGTTTCTGCAGAATCAATTTGTTGGGCATGCGGTATAGGGAGCGCTTCGCCCGCATAGGGATTAGCTTCGGATGCGTACTCCCAAGTGGCCCGTCCTCACGATACGACTCGACATGAGAATTTCATTTCAGCACGCGATCTCAGTACTTACCTTCTTGGCTCTATTAATTGCAGCCCCAGTAGCTTCTCAGGCGCCATCCTATGTACCAGAGGATGCCGCTGCCCGTTACCACCCACTTCCATCCCTGCGCGAGCAGGCTACTGAGCAACAGGAGTGGTTGCGACTGCGATTGACGCGTGTGTTGCCGGCGCTTATGGCCGAGTACGATGTTGATATGTGGATTCTCTCGATGCGCGAGTATGGTGAGGATCCCGTCTTTCGGGCTATTGCATCACCGACGACCTTCGCAGCGCGACGCCGTTCGATTTATGTCTTCACGCGTCAAGATGACGGCACTGTAGAGCGCCTAGCGCTCGGTGGAACGAGTCAGGGGGGGATGTTCGAAGCCTTTAGGTCGACGCGACCGGCCCCGACCCAGCCTACGGCAGAGCTAGTGGGTAACGAGCAGTGGAATCTTCTAAGGGAGGTAGTCGAGGATCGTGACCCTGAAAATATCGTCCTCAACATTGATCCCGTATGGGCTTTTTCAGACGGCCTAGGTGCGGGTGAGGCCGAGGTACTTTTGGAAGCTCTCGGTAACGAGTACTCAGGTAGAGTGAAGCGTGAGCCGCGACTTGCGATGAATTATATATCTCTTCGTTTGCCTGAGATGATGCCTCGTTATCGAAAGATAGAGGAAAGTGTGCATGCCCTGATCTCTGAGGCTTTTTCCAATTCTGTGATAACCCCCGGCGTAACAACGACGGATGACGTCGTTTGGTGGATGCGCCAAAAACTGAGAGATCTGGGTTACACCACTTGGTTTCAGACGTCCGTTAATGTCCAGCGAGCGGGGAGTCTGCCATCAGCGCCAGGTGTGGGTGGGTCAACCGTGATCCAGCCTGGTGACCTTCTTTGGACGGATTTCGGGTTGGTTGCTATGAACCTGCACACAGATACGCAGCACCTTGGGTACGTTCTAAGAGAGGGAGAGACCGATGCTCCCAATGGGCTCAAGCAGTGTTTGGCGAATTCGAACCGGCTGCAGGACATACTTCTAGCGCACATGAAGCCAGGTCTCACGGGCAACGAGGTCTTAGCCAATACGCTTGCTCAAATGCGCAGCGAGGGGATTGATGGAACAGTCTACACACACCCGATTGGAGATCATGGACATGGGGCGGGACCTCTTATCGGACGGTGGGATGCGCAGGAGGGGGTTGCAGTCCGTGGCGACGCGGTCATGCTTCCAAACGTCTGGCATTCGATAGAGTTGCAGACCACGACGCCGATCCCAGAATGGGACGGAAAGCCTGCTTCGTGCCGACAAGAAGAGGAAGCATATCTTGCCGAGGATGGAAGTCGCCACTGGGTCTACCGACGTCAGAGCCGATTCCATTTGGTCTGGTAGTAGGGGACTGACTAGCCCAATCCTGACGTAGACGAGGATGGTGAGGTGAATAGCACGGGGAAACCCTTTGATCGATCTATAGTCGAGGGCCCTATACGAGGGGCGGTGTGGAAGCTCGCTTGGCCTACGATGCTTCAGAACATCATAGGAGGGCTTCAGGGCATAGTGGACCATGCGATGGTAGGCAACTATGTCGGCTACGTGGGGAATGCTGCTATCGGTGTGTCTTGGCAGATCTTTCTCGTAGTCATCGTGTTCATCTCATCTTTGTTCACGGGCATGGGCGTGTTGGTCGCTCGCTTTACTGGGGCCAATGAGCCCGACAAGGTTAATCGGACGGTATACCAAGCTTTTCTGACGGCAGTGATGCTTGTCGCCTTTGTTTTGGCGCCCATCGGTTGGGTTTTTTCTCCGGTACTTCTTGAACTGGTAAACGCAACAGCAGAGGTTCAGGCCGAAGCGTTGCCCTACCTCCGAACGATGTTCGTTTTTTCTTTCGGGATGCTTCTCTTTTTCATGTTCTCAGGGGCTCTACGCTCGGCCGGAGATGCTCAGACTCCGATGCGACTCGGGATCGCGATGACACTGCTGAACATTGGGCTCAATGTCATTCTGATTCGCGGCCTCGGCCCAGTGCCTGCGTTTGGCACCCTGGGTGCCGCGATGGGCACTGTGATTGCGGGTGCTGTTGTGTCTATTTACGCGCTTGTGAACCTGTTTGGTGGCCGTTGGGTCGTAGCGTTTCACCGAAACATGGAGTGGAAACCGGACTGGAATATTATTCGAGAATTGTTCCGCTTTGGCCTCCCGACTGGGATTCAAGGTGTAGCGATGAACATTGGCGGTGTGCTGCTCCTCGCATTTATTGGTTCACTGGCGACCAGTGCCCAAGCTCAGGCAGCATATGTTGTGAGTTACACGCAACTGTTCTCGTTTATAACGTGGACATCTGTGGGCATCATGGGGGCGACCGCTGCGGTTGCAGGCCAGAATCTCGGTGCGGGAAAGCCCGATCGGACTGCTAAATCGGTCAACGTTGCCGCGGGTTTTGGCCTTTCCCTAGCCGCGGTTATTGGTCTCACTTTTCTGCTGATACCCGACCATCTCCTTGGAATTTTCGGGATGAACGATCCGGTGGTACAAGGACTCGCTGTGGAACTCCTGAGATACCTCGCCTTATCTGGACTCTTTATAACTGTCGCGCTTGCATATACAGGAGGCTTGCAGGGCACCGGAGATACCAAAAGCCCAATGTACATTTCGATCGTCTCTCAGATGATCATCCCACTGGGGATGTGCTGGACTATCCAGACGTTCTCTACCCTTGATCCACATGAGATCTGGATGGCCATAGTGTTGGGGCACTTCGCCCGGATGTTACTCAGCATGGTGGCGTTCAGGCGCGGGCACTGGAGTGAGATCCGAGTAGATATTGGGGGTGCGGAGTCGGCCTGACATAACCTCCCCGTGCACCTCGCGGTGGCACCGTTCGGCCCCCATTATCACCGTATCCAGTCACTAAGAACGGGACACTGAGTGCATAGATGGCAAAGCAATACTGGCTGATGAAATCCGAGCCCTACGTCTACTCGATTGAAGACCTCGAGCGGGACGGCTCGACGTGTTGGGAGGGGGTAAGGAACTACAAGGCGCGCAACAATATGCGTGAGATGAAGGTGGGCGACGAAGTCCTCTACTATCACTCGAATGCCAAGCCCCCGGGGGTTGTGGGCATAGCCCGCGTTTGCAAGGAGGCCTATCCCGACCACTACGCTTTCGAGAAGGGACATACGTATTTCGATGCTAAATCCGACCCAGAAAACCCGCGCTGGTACATGGTCGACGTTGAGTTCGTATCGAAGGTCGATGATGTCGAGCAGCCACTGTCTCTGCACCAGATTAAGGCCGACGATAAACTTTTGGATATGGAACTGATCCGGTACGGAAGACTGTCTGTACAGTCGGTGAAAAAGTCTGAGTTTGACTATGTGAAGAAGTTGGCGGGTCTTTGATCCGCGCTCGTCCTGCATCCGAGAAGCCGAGTGGAGTTGAGGCACGCGCGCGGGCAGCTTTGCAGGGCTCGATCTATTGGGCTCTAGCAGCTTGCAAACTGGGAGTCATGTTAATGCTCTCGTCTGGGGCGGCTGAGGGGCAGAAAGTCCCGGACGCTAGGGCGCTCGGCGTTCACCTCACAGGTGAACCTGGTCCGAACAATGCAATCACAGACGTCGCTGGTGTCGAGGTTGGACATACGACGATCATCCAGGGTGAGGGACAACTCGTTGTTGGAGAGGGCCCAGTTCGGACAGGTGTTACGGCGATTCTTCCGCGCGGTCGGGAATCTGGAGATTCGGTCTTTGCTGCTTGGTTCAGCTTGAATGGCAACGGTGAAATGACGGGTACCACCTGGATTGAGCATTCAGGGATTCTAGAAGGCCCGATCATGATCACGAACACTCATAGCGTGGGAGTAGTACGCGACGCTGTTATAGCTTGGCAGAGGGATCGGGATCCGACGTTTCTATGGGCGTTACCTGTTGTGGCCGAGACTTATGACGGGAGCCTCAATGACATAAATGGTTTCCATGTCACCGCAGAACACACTTTTGATGCATTGGACGGTGCCCGTGGAGGCGCAGTTTCTCAGGGTGCGGTCGGCGGTGGAACTGGGATGCGCTGCCATGGCTTTAAGGGAGGAATCGGTTCCTCTTCTCGACTGGTTGGGCCTTATACTGTCGGGATTTTGGTGCAGTGTAACCAGGGCTTAAGAGAGGACCTGAGGATCTCTGGCGTTCCTGTAGGGGAGATGTTACCAGAGCCGTCATCTTGCTATGCAGATCGATCAATTCCTGCCGCCGTGCGTAGGAGCGGAGTGCCGTGGTGCATGCGCCCCAGTGGTGAGCCTCCCGATGCCCTTCTCGACAGCGGAGGTTTACTTGAGCCCATCCCGGAGGGAGCGGGGTCGATCATTATTGTGCTCGCGACAGATGCGCCGCTCCTCCCAACTCAAATCAAGCGACTAGTCACACGGACCACTATGGGCCTCGCTCGAGTCGGCGGCATGGGCTATAACGGGTCTGGAGATATTTTCATCGGCTTTTCGACAGCGAACCGTGCGGCGGCGGCCGACCGGGCTGAAGTGACTGGATTGGAGATGATACCGAATGATCAACTCAACGGGTTGATTGCATCTTCAGTGCACGCAACCGAGGAGGCGATCCTCAATGCGATGCTGGCTGCCGAGACGCTTACCGGGATCAACGGTTATACGGTCCCGGCGCTTCCCGAGGACCGACTCACAGAGATCATGTCTAGGGTGAATAGTGCCCTAGGCGATCTTCGACGGAAGTAGTAAAAGTCTTTTAATCACCTCTCATTCAACCTCAGTGATCATGGGCTCACTTGTTCAGAACTACATCGGAGGAGGATGGCGCTCGGCGTCGTCAACCGAGACTCACTCAGTAAAGAACCCGGCGTCGGGAGCAGAGATTGCCCAAGTACCTCTCTCAACGTCTTCAGACGTCGACGCGGCGGTTCAAGCCGCGAAGGCTGCTTTTCCCGGATGGCGCGCGACGCCTTCTCCGGTACGGGCTCGTGTTCTCTTCCGGTTAAAAGCGTTGCTAGAAGAGCATAAGGAAGAACTGGCGGTGCAACTGACCAAGGAGCACGGGAAGATCCTAGCAGAGACACGCGGGGAAGTGCAGCGTGGAATTGAGAACGTTGAACACGCTTGCGGTGTTCCCACACTGATGATGGGTGACACGGTTGAAGAGATTTCCAAAGGCATCGACTCAGCGTCCTGGCGCCAGCCTCTCGGCGTCTTCGGTATTATCACACCTTATAACTTCCCGGTAATGATCCCTCTGTGGTTTTGGCCCTACGCAGTTGCAACAGGAAATACCGTGGTGCTTAAGCCCAGTGAGCAAGATCCCCTCACGCACCAGAAGATAGTGGACCTTGCTAGGGAGGCTGGGCTTCCGGACGGCGTCTTGAATGTCGTACACGGTGGCCGTGAGGTTGTCGAAACGATGTGTGACCATCCTGATATAGAGGGTGTCTCGTTCGTGGGCTCGAGTGATGTGGCGAAGATAGTTTACACGCGTGCTGGAGCCGCTGGGAAACGCGTGCAGACGCTCGGCGGTGCGAAGAACTTCCTGATCGTCATGCCCGATGCGGATATGGACGCGACGCTGGATGCGTGCGCTGGTTCCATTTTTGGATCGTCAGGTCAGCGCTGCTTGGCTGGAAGCGTTGTCGTCGGCATTGGAGACGCGCATCACCAGATCCGTGAGCGAATCCTTGATTATGCCTCTTCAATCCGCATAGGGGACGGACTCGAAAGCACAACACAGATGGGCCCAGTCATTTCTGGCACACATCGCGACAGGGTGAAAGAGTTTATCAGCCAGGGTGTATCGGATGGAGCGACTCTCGCTCTGGATGGCCGAGATGCCACTGTTGAGGGGCTTGAAGGTGGCTACTGGGTAGGCCCTACAGTCTTCGAAAATGTTTCACCAAGTATGTCGATTGTGAGTGAGGAGATCTTTGGCCCAGTGGCTAGTATCAATCGAGCCGACAGCGTCGAGGATGCGATTGAGATGATGCACAGCAATCGTTACGGGAACGCTTGCTCACTCTTCACTACGAGCGGTCATGCAGCACGTGAGTTCCGCTACCAGGCGGGAATAAGCATGGTTGGCATCAACATTGGAGTTGCCGCACCGATGGCATTTTTCCCGTTTGGTGGCTCAAGACAGTCGTTTTTTGGTGATCTCAAGGCTGCGGGTAAAGACGGCATCGCATTCTATACCGATCAGCGTGTGGTGATCTCACGCTGGTCGGCGGTAAAGGCTGACCCGCACAACCTGCCGAAAAACAGCTGATGGATAACATCGTCGCGTTCCAGTGTGGCGACTAAGTGACTGAAGACCTAAACCGAGCACGTAAGATGATTGAACCATCTAATACTCTAGACGCGACCAGCGCCGAGACGATCCACGGCCGAGATGAATTTCTTCTCCCAGGGATGCTTCACTTATACGAGGAACCGCTCGTGCTCGCGGAGGGCAATGGCGTACGGGTTAACGATCCGGAAGGCAATGAGTATATCGACCTTTTTGCCGGTATCCTGACGACTTCAGTCGGGCATTGTAATCCCAACGTAGTAGGCGCGGTCACCGCTCAAATGAAGAAGCTCGGCCATATTTCGACCCTCTATGGCAACGAGATGCATGTCGAGGCGGCTCGCAAGATTGCAGACATTACCCCCGGAATGTTGAACAGAACGTTTTTCAGCAACTCGGGCACGGAAGCGGTTGAAACCGCACTTATGATGGCGTGCCTGGCAACGGGCCGAAGCGAGATCATCGCTCTGCGCGTCGGATACCACGGTCGCTCGTTCATGGCGACGAGCGTGACTGCACACTCAGGCTGGCGGCCGCTGGCTACCCAAGTGGCTGGCATCAAACACGCGAAGTCTCCGAATCTCTACCGTTGTTGCCCGTCTAAGACACGTTGTGACGAAACATGTGTCGATAAGTTTGTGGATGACCTCGAAGAGGTGATTGTGACTACGACCAACGGCCGACCCGCAGCGTTCATCGCCGAGACTATAATGGGCGTGGCCGGATATGTAGTGCCGCCAATGGGTTATTTCGAAAAGGCAGCCGAGGTAATCAGGCACTACGGGGGCTTACTTGTCATCGATGAGGTTCAGGCGGGATTTGGGCGTTGTGGTGATCACTGGTTCGGAATCCAGCACCATGGGGTCGAGCCGGACATTATGGTGATGGCGAAGGGCATCGCGAACGGCGCTCCGGTTGGAGCCACGGTCACGACGGATGAGATCGCTCACTTATGGAAGGGTAAGCACATCTCGACTTTCGGTGGGAACCCAGTCTCGATGGCCGCTCTTTGTGCCACACAGGACGAGCTGCATCGTCACAACGCACCAAAAAATGCTCGTCAGCGTGGGGATCAGCTTAAAGAAGCACTCAAGGAAATGCAGGCCCGCCACCCTTGGATGGGGGATGTGCGCGGAATGGGCCTAATGCAGGCGATAGAGGTCGTAAAGGATCCAGTCTCGAAAGAGCCCGATGTGGAACGGACAAAGAGGCTTTTGGAGGCATCCCGTGAAGAAGGGGTCCTTGTTGGGCTGGGTGGCCTGTACGGCACGGTCGTGAGAATCGGGCCGTCGCTCTTGATTACGGAGCAGGAGATGGCAGAAGGGATCGAGAAGCTTGGTAAGGCGGTGGACAGGGTGGGTTCCTGATGCCGCTCGATGCCTGGGTTTTGTTAGTTGTATCTGTCGGGCTTGGCCTTGGCCTTGAAGTTTCATTCATGCTAGCTCGGAAGCGTGATCGGTGACTTCGGCCACGATCCTTGGCGTTGTAATTGGTTACTTGCTGATCCTTCTTGCGATCGGCTTTTGGGGTGGCCGGGAGTCAAGTGACCTAAAGGGTTACTACGTTGCGGGCAAGAAACTTCCGTCTTGGGTCATTGCGTTCAGCTCGAACGCGACGGGGGAGAGTGCTTGGTTATTGCTTGGCCTCACCGGGATGGGCTACGCCATTGGAGTTCATGCCTTCTGGATCATCATGGGTGAGGTTTTGGGGGTGGCTTGTGCTTGGGTTTTCGTGGCTCGGCCTTTCAAGGAGTATACGGATCGGTGTGACGCTATCACCGTTCCCGATTACCTGACGGAGCGATTTCTTGATACGTCCAACGCGTTTCGATGGCTATCCGCGGTCATCATCCTGAGCATGGTTGTGGCCTACACGGCGGCTCAACTCACGGCGTCAGGTAAGGCTTTCGACTCCTTTCTCGGTACCGGGTACACGCAAGGTGTCTGGATTGGCCTTGCGATTGTTCTTTTCTATACAACGGTTGGAGGCTTTAAGGCCGTCGCTTACTCGGATTTTGTTCAGGGTGTGCTGATGCTGGGTTGTCTCCTCATGCTACCAATCGTGGGGATGGCGAACGCGGGAGGCTGGGGTGACATGATCTCGAATCTCCGTGCTCAAGATCCTGCCCTCCTTGAGCCAATGGGCTCTTACGGTCTAACTCTGGCTGGAGTGATAAGCGCCGCGGGATCGGTTGCGATCGGTCTGGCTTTCCTGGGATCTCCCCAGCTTCTGACTCGTTTTATGGCGGCACGAGATCAGAAGCAGATAGTGGACGGCGGGTTCTGGGCCGTCCTCTGTGTGATTGGGTTTGACGTAGGTGCCGTCTTTGGCGGTATGGCTGGTCGATCGCTCTTTCCTGGGCTAGCGGACCCGGAGACGATTTTGCCGGCGATGAGCGCTGCACTGTTTCCAGCTTTTTTCACGGGGATATTTCTCGTGGTGGTGCTCGCGGCCATTATGTCCACCATGGACTCGCTACTGATTCTCGCATCTTCTGTAGTGGTTAGGGATGTAGTACAGAAGTCACTTGGCTCGTCTGCTTCTGAGCGTATGCTTTCAATGATGGGCAAAGGCGTAACGGTCGTGATTGGTGGTATCGGGCTTGTTGTCGCCCTTCTAGAAGTGCGAGTGATCTTCGACTTTGTTCTGTTCGCCTGGTCGGGGATCGCGTGTGCGTTCACGCCGGTTGTGCTCTGTTCCCTTTACTGGAAACGGACTACTCGTGAAGGTGCGATCGCGGGCATGATTGGTGGCTTTGCGACCACAGTGATTTGGGTTCGAGTGTTTAAGGCGGGCTTCTACGAGTTGTATGAGATGATTCCCGGTTTCGCAGCCGGGTTGCTTGTGTGCATTGTGGTAAGTCTCGTAACGAAGCCGGACGACGGGGCAATAACAGAGATCGAATCTGTTCGTGACAAGGTGGGGCCTGTGTTCTAATAGAAGGAGGCACGATGTCGGATTTTGATCGTAGGCAATTTTTGGGACTCGGTGCAGCAGCAGCAGCAGGGCTCACCACCGGATGCGAGCCCAGTAGAGAAGGATCCTTAGTTCCTGACCTGATCGTGGTGAACGCCAACGTTCTGACACAGGATGACAGCCAGCCTAAGGCTGAAGCCTTTGCGATCCACAACGAACGTTTTGTAGCCGTCGGATCTTCGTCGGACGTGAAGAACCTCGCTGGGCCTAACTCAACGGTGTTGGACGTTGCGGGCATGACTGTTGTCCCTGGGTTCATCGACGCCCACTCGCACCCTTCTGGTGCGGGTTTGAATGAACTAAGGAATGTAAATACGAATCTGGGCTCGATTGCGCGCATTCAGGCGGCGCTGCGTGAGCGTGCTGTATCTACACCGCCGGGCGAGTGGCTCGTCGGTTTCATGTATGACGATACGAAGCAGGAGGAAGGGCGCCCTCTCAGCCGGACAGACCTCGATCAGGTCAGCACGGATCACCCGATTATGGTGGGGCATCGCGGTGGTCATACCGGGGTCTACAACTCTAAGGCGTTCGAACTCGCCGGAGTGACTGCACAGACGAGGGATCCTTTCGGGGGCCACTTCTACAGAGAGAATGGAGAATTGACGGGCAAGGTCGCTGAGCGGGCAAGAGCTGCTTTCAATGTGCCTAGCGGTTCGACCCCAGAGGAGCGAGCACGGGGTGTTGCCGTGATCTGTCAAAAGATGAACGCTGCAGGACTGACCTCGGTGCATCAAGCGGGGACATCTCGGAGCGATTTTATCGCATACCAAGATGCTCGAGCGAGTGGCGATCTTTCTCTCCGGATGAATCTCATGGCGCGCGGGCTGACATTTCCATCACTAATGCGGTCGGGCCTTCGAACAGGGATGGGTGACGAATGGCTTCGGATAGGCCCTGTAAAGTTCTCTGCTGACGGATCTGCATCCGAGCGCACGATGGCGATGAGCACCCCATATGCTGGGCGTCCGGACGACTTTGGCATCCTTACCATGACTCAGGACGAAATTCATGACGCCGTGGAAGAGGCTCATCGTGCTGGATGGCAGGTCGCGATCCATGCGAATGGAGATATCACCATCGACATGGTGCTGAATGCCTACGAACGGATGGCTCGGCAGTATCCGCGTACCGATGCCAGACATCGCTTGGAGCACTGCTCGTTGGTGAATACAGAGCTTCTGAGACGGATCGCAGAGGGTGGCTATATACCTGCGCCTTTCTATACCTATGCCCATTACCATGGTGAGAAGTGGATTGAGTATGGCGAGGAGAAGATGAATTGGATGTTCGCCCACAAATCCTTCATGGACTACGGAATCATGGTCGCACCAGCGTCGGATCACAGCCCAGGCCCCTACGAGCCACTTATGGCTTTGCAGTCCATGGTCACACGTAAGGACTTTTCTGGGCGTGTCTGGGGCCCAAGCCAGCGTATCACGCTCGATCAGGCGATGAAGATTTGTACAATGCACGGGGCATATGCCTCGCACGAGGAGAGAGTTAAGGGCTCGATCACTGCCGGCAAACTGGGTGACTTTGTCGTGCTGAGTGAGAGTCCGTACGATGTAGAGCTAGACGGGATAAAGGAAATCCAGGTAGAGCGGACGGTGGTTGGGGGAAAAACCGTCTACGAAGCCTGACTCAAATGATATTCAAATGAAGGACAAAGGAAGAACGAGGATGCTTAGAAACTTGATTGCAGGTAGAGTCCGTGCGTTGATGTTCGCGGTCGTAGTGGCAGAACTGATCTTCGTCTTACCGATTGCCGCCCAGGAATCCACTGTGCTCGACCTCCCTGGCCTAGACCAGCCGGTAGAGATTCTTGTCGATCAGTGGGGGATAAGTCACATCTATGCTGAGACCGAGCATGATTTGTTTTATGCTCAGGGATGGAATGCAGCGAGAGATCGACTCTTTCAACTGGAGCTTTGGCGGAGGCAGGCGACAGGTACAGTGGCTGAGATTCTGGGGGAGCGAGAACTTCAGCGAGACATCGGAACTAGGCTCTTCAAGTTTCGTCGGGATCTTGAGCAAGAACTTAATCATTATCACGACCGCGGCTCTCTGATAATCAATGCCTATACGGATGGTATCAATGCGTATATAACGCAGACGGAGCAGGACCCAAGCCTTCTCACTATCGAGTTTGAACTACTTGGCATCACACCAGGGCACTGGACTCCTGACGTTGTGATCTCAAGGCATCAGGGTCTTCTGAGCAACATAGGGGCAGAGCTAGCTACTGGGCGGAGAGTTGCCGAGATCGGAGCGGAGGCCGTGAAGTATCTTTCTACTTATGGCCCAGGTGATCCGCTTCTGGAGATGGACCCCAAAATAGATGGCGACGCTCTTTCCGAGGACATTCTTGGAATCTACAACGCCTTCCGCAGGGGGGTCCGCTTCCAGCCGGAGGATATAGTCGATCAGTCCCGGCGAGGTGATGTCGACGCATTCGCGATGCTTGAGGAAGCGGCACTCGACGCGTCGAGTGTTGTGGCCTATGACGTGGAGCAGGATATAGGGTCGAACAACTGGGTCATCGATGGCACTCGCTCAGAAAGCGGCTTTCCGATGATGGCCAATGACCCACACCGGGCTCAGGGCTCACCCTCATTGCGTTACTGGGTTCACCTGGTTGGCCCAGGCTGGAATGTGATAGGTGGAGGCGAACCTTCACTTCCAGGCGTATCGATCGGGCACAACGAGTACGGGGCTTGGGGGCTGACTGTCTTTTCGACTGATGCAGAAGACCTCTATGTCTATGAGACGAACCCGGTGAACCCGAATCAATACCGGTATCGGGGTGAGTGGGAAACAATGACCGTTCTTACTGAGGAGATCCCTGTGCGAGGCGAGATGCCTCATACAGCGACGCTCAAGTATACGCGGCATGGGCCGGTTGTCTTTGAGGACGAGGAGCGCAATCTCGCGTACGCTGTCCGTGCAGGGTGGATGGAGATTGGAGGTGCTCCGTATCTTGCATCGCTTCGCATGGATCAGGCGAAGACGTGGGAAGAATTCAGGGAGGCTTGCAACTACTCCAACATTCCTGGTGAAAACATGATATGGGCAGGGCGAGACGGCACGATTGGCTGGCAATCGGTTGGTATTGCCCCTGTCCGTCGCAACTGGAGCGGCCTCGTACCCGTACCCGGCGACGGCCGGTACGAGTGGGATGGGTACCTGCCCATCATTGCAAAGCCACATGTGGTGAATCCCGAAGAGGGGTATTTCGCCACCGCCAATAATGATCTGATTCCGCGCGACTATGAGCACATGGACGCTGTTGGGTTCTCGTGGTCTGATCCCTACAGATGGCTCAGGATTGTCGAAGTGCTAGGGGGCGGAAAGCGCCTTTCAATAGCAGACAACATCCAGCTACAGACGGATGAGTTGTCACTTCCAGCTCGTCAGCTCGTGCCTATGCTTGAGGAGGTTAGTTCCAGCGGCCGGACTGAACAGGCAAGAAAACTTCTGCTTGAGTGGAACTACGTGATGGACAAGAATTCGATTGCAGCGGGCGTCTATGCGGCGTGGGAAGGGGAACTTCGCCGCGCTGTGCGTGACGCTGTCGTTCCTCCCGGTGCAGGTATGAACTTGTCCTTGTCTAAGGTTATCGAGAAGATCATGGTTCCACCGGGAACGTTAGGTGGAGATCCACTGCGCGCGCGCGACGAGCTACTTGTTTCAGCGCTCTCGGCTGCGGTGGACGCGCTCGAGGAGAAGCTCGGCTCGGATATGTCTGGCTGGCAGTACGGTCAGGAGGATTACCACCATGCCTATTTGCGCCACCCTATGGGTACCGCAGTAAGCTCTGGAACACGTGCAATATTGGAAGAGGGTCCGCTGCCGCGCGGTGGCTATGGCTCTACGGTGAACCAGACTGGCAACGGAGATAACCAGACATCAGGAGCATCTTTCCGGATTATTGTTGACACCGGAGACTGGGACCGAGCCGTTGGTATGAATACACCGGGCCAGAGCGGAGACACGCGGTCACCGTTTTATGACAACCTCTTCGAATTTTGGGCGAAAGATCAGTTCCACCCTGTTTTTTATTCCCGGAATCGGATCGAGGAGGTCACCGCTGTTAGGATTGAGCTGCGGCCGCAGGGATAATGTTTAATCTAAGCGGGATGCGCTCTGCGTTACGGGGCACGCGCTTGAGCGATGCGTCACTCCCTCGATTAGCGATAGAAGGCACTACCATTGTTCTCTCGATACTGGTCGCTTTTGGAATCGACGCGGCGTGGGAAGAGCGGAAAGAACGTGTTCGAGAGCGAGAGGCCATCGAGCAGCTCATATCAGAATTTGAGGTGGTGCGCGATCGTTTGGTAACGCTTGATTCCGTATACGAGCATGGGCCATTCCGAGGGAAGGCACCACTCCGTGAACTGCTTGGTCTCATGGGTAGTGACCGTGGCTCTTTCAGTGACGCTCGCCTTGACTCTCTTGTTGCATCATCCTTGGGAGGTATAGAGCCAGAGTTGCCCGATGGGGCCCTCTCCGCAGTAGTAGCTTCGGGTCAGTTGGCCCTGATTCGTTCGGACAGTTTACGCATCTCTCTGGCAGAGTGGATGCCTCACAGGGAAACGGTTCAGGCCGATGCAGAGGGGATCGGCGAACTCACCTCTGATCATCTGCTCCCATTCCTATGGCGCCACGCGTCGGTCAGGGCTGTAGACGTAAACACTCGATACCACGTGGAGTTGGGTTTCGGGCCCTTCGACAGGGACCATTGGCCCCTTCTGCAGAGTCGCATGTTTGAGAACCTTATCAACGAACGCCTTACTATACTCGAAGCCGCTTCGGGTCGTCTAAGTGAAGCACTTGATCATGCTCAAGTGGTGCTCAGTCTACT
>CENY01172027.1_pt1 | contig 38042 bp, 34 predicted proteins | sample 356181 | NCBI WGS metagenome assembly CENY01 (sample SAMEA2619840, study PRJEB7988) | marine metagenome | isolation source: saline water (ENVO:00002010), including
ACCTGGTTCTATTGCAAAAGTACTTTACAAAGAAAATGGGAGTCGTAAGTGGACAACTCTTCCACAATATCAAAATATAGAATTACTTCCCGGAAACCTTAAAATTGAAGGGGCTGGCGGAGGCGGATTTGGAAATCCTTACCAAAGACCGATCAAAGCTGTCTTACAAGATGTAAAAAATGGTGTGGTCTCCATTAAAAGTGCACTAACAGATTATGGAGTATCCATCGATTCAAGGAACCTTAAAGTGGACAAATCAGAAACTAAAAAAATAAGAATGAAAAAATAAATTTAGAGCCTAGGAATCTTGTCATTTTTCACAAGCTCCACAATTGATTCTTCAAATGCGTTTATTGTCATTTCAATATCTTCTTCAGAATGAGCAGAGGAGGTGACACCTCCCGTATAAGACATCAGATCTACCCCTCTGCTTCTTAAAGATAACTGAAAATCTAAAACTTGACTTTGTGGAATAGTCTTTAACTCACGAGCGTGTAAGCTGGTAAAGTCTTCTTTTTTATGGGAACCCAGAAAAACATGAAAAGTAGAAGACTCCCCATATACAAATCCAGAGATCTCATATTTCTTAAAAATCTTTGAAAAATTCTGTCTCAGTTTTTCGGCTGACATATCTGCTTTTTTTTGTACTTCTCCCAATTTGAAGATCTCAAGTGCAGCTATCCCACTCGCAGCTGATAAAGGATTTGCATTAAAAGTACCGCGATGAAAAACCCCTGCTTGAAGACCCTTAAATTCCTTGCTGGGATCTAGAAGATCCATCAATTCGGATTTTCCAGATACACAACCTCCTGGCAAACCACCAGTAAGATTCTTTGCAAGGGTAGTCAGATCCGGGGTAACACTCTCAAGTTCCTGAATTCCTCCGGGACTCCACCTAAATCCAGTAATTACTTCATCAAAAATTAGGAGCACATCGTACAAATCACACAATTTTCTAAGGCCCTGTAAAAATGAATCAGGAATAGGAACGGTTCCCCAAGACGCTCCTGATGGCTCAAGAATAATCGCTGCAATATCTTTGTTCTGAGACAAAACATCTTCAACAAATTGCAAGTCTGCAGGGCAGACAATCGATGAATCTACGACATTATCAGGTAATCCATGGGATACTTTTTTGTCAAATGGAAACTTAATTCCAACATTAGTATCATCCCCCCAACCATGAAAATGTCCTTCGAATCGAATTATCTTACTCCGACCGGTAAACGCCCTTGCCAACCTTATTGCTAAAATATTAGCTTCCGTCCCAGAACCTACAAACCTTACACGCTCGGACGAGCGATACATACCAGATATTAACTCTGCCCACTCTAATTCTTTTTCTGTCAAAGAAGAATACAAAGTACCTTGATTAACTTGTAAATTTACTGCTTCGACAATAGCTTCATGAGAATGACCTAATAAAAGAGCAGCGCTTCCCATTGAATAATCTATATATTCGTTTCCATCTACATCCCATTTTCGAGAACCTTTTGCTTTAGATATAAAAATAGGAAATGGAGTTGCATAACGTAGTTCACTTGTAATTCCACCTGCAATTAAATTTTTTGCTTTTTCAGACAGTTCTTTAGACTTTTGTCTTTTAGAACTAAAGGAATTATCCATTTATATGAAATCTCCAAAAAAATAAACACGAATAACTTCATCATACTTCTTAAAAGTTTTTTTAAAAACCTCTATAAAAAAAATATAAAATCACTCTTTTCTCATTTCCCTTTCTTTTCTTTTGGTATAAGAAAAATCATTGGGAAAACTAGAAGAAACATTCCTCCTAAGAAAAAATGTACTGAGTTATAGGAAAGAATTCCAGAATGAAGAGTAATTAGATCCTCTGCCATTTTTAATGGATGCATTTTCAACAAAGAAAATGCGTTCTGTTGATGTAAAAATAGCGAGAAGATTTGATCTTTAAAACTCCAAAATTCACGATTCAAATCGCTAACAGAACCTATAAGAGCAATTCGATAAAATGCTTCATCTCTAGCTAGTAATGTTGTTAATAAAGCATACCCGAGATTCCCGCCTATACGTCTACTAAGATTGTAAAGCGCCGAAGCAGAAGTAGTATCCTTAGGCGAAATAGTACTGAAAAAAACTGCAGATAAGGTTACAAAGAAACATGGCATTCCAAAACCCATAATCATAAGAGGAAATGCCAAGTCCCAATAATTTGCTTCTAATGTTAATTGAGATAAGAGATAAAATGTATACGACATAAAGCAAGCACCGCAAAAAATAAGAAAACGAGCCCCTATAAAATTAAACAAGAACCCAACTGTTGGAAGCATAATAAAGAGAATTGCACCCCGGGGAAGAAGTACTAATCCTGCATCCATAGCAGAATAAGAAAAAAGATTTTGTAGAAGTTGAGGCATCAAAAAAGTAGAACCAAAAAGTGCTATGCCAAAAATGAATATAATTAGCGACCCTATACTCAGGGGTAAATTTTTTAAAACTCTAAAATTTATAATTGGATCTACCGTGTTCAATTCCCAAAAAACAAGAATGATAGCTGCAAAAACAGTGATAACAGTCAATATCGTAATAAGATCGGAATCAAACCAGTATTCCTCCTGTCCTCTTTCTAATACAAACTGAAGTCCCACTAAAGTAATAGACAAAAGACATATGCCACCCCAATCAACTTTTTTAATTCCGCGTTTCAAGAACGGAGGATCTATTATGAATATATTTACTAAAACCATACCGATCACACAAAATGGGATATTAATAAAAAAGACCCATGGCCATCCATATTCCTCAGTTAACCAACCACCGAAGACAGGCCCCATTGCGGGAGCAAGTACAACACCCATTCCAAAAAGACCCATTGCGACACCCTGCTGTTTAGATGAATACGTCTCTCTAAGAATCGCCTGCGAAATGGGAATAAGTGGGCCACCACCAATTCCTTGTATGGATCTATAAATTATGATTTCTGCAAAAGAACTAGCTGTCGCGGAAAGAAGGGAACCAACTGTAAAAATAAGAAAGGATAATAAATAAAAGTTTTTTCTTCCAAGGACAGTACTCCACCATCCTGTCATTGTGATCATAATTATCTGTGAAATAGAATAACTAGTAGCAATCCAAGTTATAGCCGATAAATCAACTCCAAATGCGCCCCTCATATGAGGGAGAGAAACATTTACTACACTTACATCCATTACCGAAATAAAAGTTCAAAAAACTGTCGCAGTAGTAATCAAAAAACGATTCTTAGAATTAGAAATGAATTGTTCACTTTGAGTTTCATTCATTTTCTAAAAGACCCAAATCATTTTTTCATTTTAAAATTCATAACAGAAACATGAGACTGAGATTGATTTTTCACTTTGACCCTTACGTAAACGGACATTCCTATTAACAAAGGGGTATTTTTTAACTCTTGATTATCAAGAGTGATTTTAACTGGAACTCTCCTTACAACCTTGATCCAGTTTCCTGTCGCATTTTCCGTAGGTAGCAAAGAAAACGAGTCTCCTGTTCCAGAAAAAAAATTTTTTATTTTTCCAAAGAAAGTCTTGCCAGGATAAGCATCCGCAATAATTTCCACTTTTTGACCTATCCTCAGATTCTTAACTTGTCCTTCTTTAAAATTTGCTTGTACATAGATTTCTCTTAGAGGAACTATCAGTCCCAAACTTCTTTCTGGCTGGACAAAACTACCAATTTCAACGCTTTTTTTGCTAAAGACTCCACTTATAGGAGCACGTATAGAAGTATAAGAAAGAAGCAACTTTGCTCTTCTCAACTTTGCTTTAGCAACCTCCAACTCTCCTTTCAAGGATAGAGATTCCTGTATTTGTATTTTTGTTGACAATTTTTCTTTATCAATTAAAGACACTGAAGCCTTCAATTCATGCATTTTCTCTTTTAATGCTTTGATTTTATTTCTCTCTACATTTCTAGAAGCAATGCTTGCATTATATGTCGCAAGTTCAACATCGTGTTTACTAATAACTTTTTCTAAAATTTCACTAGATATTATTTTGTGATGAAATAATTTCCTATTTTTTAATAGTAAGTCCTTCGTTCTTTTAAGGTTCAAAAGACTAATTTTCACTTCGTTACTCTTTTGCTGAAAAAGTGATTTTGCAGATTTGATTGTTTGTTCTAGCATTGAGAGACGTGATTTTCTCTCATTCACAAGTGGCTTAAATCGATCTCCTTCATATTTAACTTTTGTTTTACTTGACTCAAATTTGTTTCGAGCAACCAACACTTCTGCCCTAGCATGTTCAACTGCAATGGAGAAAAGTCTTGGATCCAATTGGACGATCAAATCACCTCTTCTTACTTCTTGATGCTCATCCACATAAATTTTTTGAACCATTCCTTTCACTCTTGAAGTGATAGGGACTATAGGAGCCTTAATATAAGCGTTGTCAGTAGTCTCAAAATCTTTGTTATTTAGCCACCAAAAATAAATACTGCTCGAACAAAACACTCATAGAACGAGAACTCCAAGAACAATTGTGAGTTTTGAACGTTTCATTCTTGCTTCCTATTCAAAATACGTAAAACCCTACGAGTACTTAAGAAATACTTACGAGAGAGAAACTATTGCAGTCATAGAAACATCTGCCTCTACATTCGGTGATGGCAAAGGAATTTGCAAGGCAGTAAATGCTGGCCTTTCGTTTGAAAAAATCTTCTCAAAAATTGTCTCTAAAGTAACCAGATCATTAATCTCTTTCAAAAAGACTGTTAGATGAGAAATGTTAGAAAAGTCTGCATTCAAAATAGACAACGTACTCTTCAACTGAGAAAAGATACTTTCAGCTTGAGATAACACATCTTCTTTTTCTCCTTCAACAGGAGTAATATTAGACAAAAAGACCAAATCTCCTGCTCTAGTTCCAAGACTCATATGAGCTGGCAAAGAGTCATTTCCAGAAGTTACAATTTCTTTTCTAATATTTGAATCTACTGCAATGGCAGTGGGTTCAATTTCTATTCGTTCTCCTTTATGTCCAACTTCTGCAACTTGTAGAACAGTGAGCGCTGGAGGATCAGAAGGAAAGAAAGTTTCATGAATTCGATGGAAAGTTGGAAAATCTCGCATATCCTGAAGGTATACAGTGAGATTTAATATGTGTTCCATAGAAGAACCCGAACCCTCTAGGTGTTTTCTAATCAAATCGTAAGTAAACCATGTTTGAACTGCAATTGGACCATTTCGACTATCTTCATGACTTCTCCCAACTTTTAAAATATGCCCCTCTTCTGGAATATCATCATAATTATTAATCAAAGGAGAACCGGGTTTAGAGGTATCTGTAGGAATTTGCCCTGCGACAAAAAGATAGGGTCCTGCACCAACAACATGCGAAAAATGCGCGGCAGAACTATGCTCTATTGAACCAGGTAATGCAGTTCTTTTTCCCAAACTTTTTTCTGCTTCGGGGTTCATAGCAATTCCATCAATATTAAATCGAACAGACTCATTAGGGTCGAAATGACCCATTCCTACTGCAGTACTGGGAGTAGGATCATTCGGCTCATAAAATTTTCTTATAGAATCAAAAACAGGAAAAAAACGTTTGTCTCTTTGATAAAGGTGAAATCGAACAAGTTGAGTTAAATCTCCACCTTCTTTTTCAAGAATTTCAGAAACACTTTCGTATGCAGAAATAGACTGTGAAGCTATAGGTCCTTCGATTGAATCAACCCACGGATAACTATGATTTGGAGCAGGTCCCAAATTCTCTACATCTTCGTGCTTTAAACACAATTCTAGAGACTTTGGATGCAATCCTAACTGACCACTGAAGAACAAAAAAGATTTAGTTTTTACATATCTCGGCCATTTACTTATGAGTTTTTTAAATTGATTGTCCAATACCATTTTCCCCTCAAAACTTCTTTAGTAAAAAATAAAAGCTACCTTGTTAGATTATTCTTAAAAAAAGCAGTGACTTTTAACAAAGAGTCTTCAAACGCTTTCTTATTAAATTCCTTAGCAAAATCTCCAACACTTGGATGGTATTTTTCACGATATCCTCCCAATTCATCAAACTTCCGGAAAGAGTCTGGATATCCTACTATCTCGAGAAAATCTTTGCCTTCCTCTTCAAGAAGAGAGTCATAGCTTTCTTTACTTTCTAATTCATCAGATAAACCGTATAAGATTAAAGTCTTTTCCTTGATATAGTCTCCTCCTTGCCATGTGCGCTTTTCTAAAACCCACTTTAAATTTGGATAAAAAGCAACTGTGGCCTTAAATCCATCAAAAGGTAGAGACATTCTTTTCTTATACCGTTGCAAATAAAGTGATACAGTACCGCCCCAAGACCAACCAATTAATCCTAACTTATTTTTTAGAACATTTTTTTTCTTAACTAAAAATTTTCCTGCTCCTAAAGCATCCATCATTCTCTGGCGCGGACTTACCTGTTGCCAATCATTCATCACGTCTCCACGTTCTCGATCTGAATCGTCCGTCATCCTGTTACATAGGATTTTTCTTTCACAATAATGATCTACAAACAGAACAACATAACCCAGCTTAGAGATACTCTTCGCCCACCATAGTTGGTAAGGGAAAATTCCACCCGCACCGTGGAGTGCAACTACTGCAGGAAATGGTCCTTTGCCACTAGGGGTATAAAGGAGTCCAGATATCTTTTCTCCACTTCCCGAGCGTACAGGTGAAAAAGAGACTTCTTTCGCACCCTGAAGGACTTTTTCGTAATCTTTAAATGTAACTCCATACGAAGGAAAAATTACAAAATTAAAGAAAAAAACAAACAAGACAATAATCTTGTAGTATATCTGCATAAAAAATGCTCCTTTAGAAGAAGTCGCACTGATAATACTAAAAGTGTCTTAATCTGGTTCTAAAGTTTAATGTATTATACTTTGAACAGATAAAGTTACAACTCAGTTCTTTTAATCATTATTTTTTCTTGTTTAAAAATAGTATAATCTTTTGTAGATATTTACGTTTCCTTCTAATTTAAACACTTTACTGAACCTATTTAAATACAAATTTCTCCGGAAGATAGGACTTTGAATCATTATCAAAATATTACTGAGCTTTCTGATGGAAAAATCTATGCATTACAAAATATCTTCGAGCTAGATGGAAAAGTAAGCGCATATCCTTCAAGTACATCAGGATTTTCATGCTCAAATTCTTTCCTCATTTATGAAAAAGGTGGCGCACTTCTTCTAGATACTGGATATACATCTCATGAGGATATCATCCTCAAACAACTTTCTAAGATTTTAAAACCTAACACTCCACTCTCAATCTTCCCATTAAGGATTAATGAATTCATGTCAGTTGGAAACGCAATGGCAATTGCGAAGGAATTTAACGTTATACAATGCTATTCACATGTCCCAGAAATGTCATTTTGGTTAGATTTTGAAACTACTGAGTCAAAAAAAGCTAAACTTATACCTACAACAGTTTTGAAATTTCCAGGAAAAATTGAAGTTGGGGAGGGGGAAAGGATAGTTGACGCATTCAGAGCACCTATCCAACTCATAGCAACTAGGTGGGTATATGATCAAACAACCAAAACCCTTTTTACATCAGACTCTTTTACTCAATTTTCCCAAAAAAAGATTGAAGGTCCATGGATAATGGAAGAAAACAATAGACATGATAGTTATAATTTTGCAAAATCGTTTTTACTAAATTCTCGTTACTGGTGGCTTGAAGGTGCAAATACCTTACCCTTAAGAAACGATATTAATGAAATTTTTCAAAATTTTGAAATACATACAATTGCTCCGGGATATGGTTCGATCATTAATGGGGAAAAAATGGTGAATGAAGAATTTTCTACACTCATGCAAATCCTAGAAGAACTGGACCGAGAAAGAACTGATGCCTCTTATGTCCACAGAGACATAGAAAGGTAAAATGATGAAAAATCCTCTACCTAGAGAAATAGTTCCAGGAGTCTTTTGGCTTGGACAGTGTCTAGAACAGCACTTTCAAGGAAATGTTTACCATGCTTATAACGCAGCTTTTCTAATTATTGGTTCAAAAAGTTCGTTGCTAGTTGAAACAGGACACCCTGGCGATTTTTCTGAAATAAATCGACAAATTAAAGAAATCGCACTTCCGAAAAAAAACAAGATAGAACATCTTTTTATAACTCATCAAGAAACACCACATTCTGGTGGTTTGGGAAGATTTCTTAACGAATTTTCTGATTTAAAAACAATTTGCGGGGATACAAGTGATTATCATCTTGCATTTCCTGAACATTTAAAAAAACTTAGACACATGGAAATAGGTGATTCGATAGATCTTGGAGACAGGAAATTTGTAGTCGTAGAACCAGTAATAAGGGACATGAGAACTACACTATGGGGAGTGGATATGAAAGAACGTGTTTTATTTCCAGGAGACGGTTTTGCCTACAGTCATTATCACTGGGATGGACATTGTGGAAAAACTGCAGAGGAAGCCGAATCACTAGATTTAATTGACGTTTCTGCTGTTTTTGCAGAACGTGCACTTTTTTGGACCAAATATGTAGATATGAATATATACGTTGATAGGCTAGAAGAAGTAATAGAAGAATTTAAGATTCAAGTAATTGCTCCTACTCATGGTTTGCCAATAAAAAATATAGAACAGACCTTACCAAAAATTAGAAAAGGTCTTGTAGCTGCTCAAGCTTAATGCAGGATTCCATAAAAAAACAGGGTCTAAAATGAGAAATTACTCTGAAAACGTTCTTCAAACTATGGGAGGAGAACGGGCAAATCACATGACTTTGAAACGTCCAAAAGGGATGATCCAACTTGATTCTGGGACACCATCTTTCCCGACACCAGACCACATTTGTGACGCTGCAAAAAAAGCACTTGATGATGGCCTTACTCATTATGCTCCAGGACAGGGTGATCCAGAATTTCTTCAAGCAGTCTGCGAAAACATTGAAAGAGAATGTAAATCAAACTACTCAACTGATTCAGTAATTGCAACTAATGGAGGAAGTTCTGGAATCTATACAATCATGACTGCATTTCTCGGAAAAGGAGATGAAGTTATCCTAATGGATCCGACGTTTTCTCTTTATTCTCACGTTGCTAAACAGATAGGAGGAACACCAGTCAACGTACCTCATGGTCCTGATTACCATTTAGACTTACAGGCTATTAGAGATGCTATTACAGATAAAACCAAATTATTACTCATTTGTAATCCGAATAACCCGACAGGATTAGTTTATACTCAGAAAGAACTGCAATCACTTACCGAATTATGTTCAGAAAATAATATCATTCTGGTCTCAGATGAAGCTTATGCTAAAATCTTACAACCAGGTTTTAAACATATTCCATTATTAAGTTTCAAAGAACATAAAAATAATTTAATACTACTGGATACATTCTCTAAAACTTACTCTATGACCGGATGGAGACTCGGGAATATGGTAGTACCAGAAGATATGAATAGTGTAATTTTTGGTGTCCATCGGTCAATTACTGGTCCAATTTGTTCTTTTGTACAGAGAGCAGGTGCGGCTGCCCTTCGCGGACCACAAGACTGCGTTTCTGAAATGAAAAAAGAGTATGAAAAACGAGGAAAGTTAATGTATGAACTTGCAAAAAATATTTCTGGACTTATACCCCTAGAACCTCAAGGAGGTTTTTATCTTTACTGCCGTTATACTTTACCAATACTCGCATCAAATCTAAGGAAAAAGCTTTGGGATGCTGGCGTAGCAATCCGAAGTGGAACTGAATTCGGAAAATCTGGAGAAAATCATGTTAGACTTACCTATTCCGTTAGTGAAGAAACAATCAAAAAGGGAATGCAGGTCATAAGTGAATTTTTCAAAAAAACAACTTAAGAAAAAAGATTTCCTATAAAAAAATAAAAAAATTGGTAGCGGGGGCTGGATTCGAACCAGCGACCTTTGGGTTATGAGCCCAACGAGCTACCAGACTGCTCCACCCCGCATCGGAGAGAGGAACAAACTAACACAAATTATTCTAAATTAGAAGAATAAGAATAAACTTATTCATTCATTAATTTATATTTTTCTGAAGAAAGAAATTCAAAAACTGTATCTCCTGGCTTCACTAAACCTAAATTTTCTCTTGCAATTTTCTCTACAACTTTGAAGTTATTTTTAAGGGAGAAAATCTCAGACTTTAACTTTTCATTCGTCAATTCAAGTTTAACAACTTCCTTTTTTAGTTTATGAAATTTTTTCTGATCTTGGAAAAGTGAAAAAAGACCGTTACGTCCAAAAAAAGCATTCACAAAAACAAGAACGCTCATGACAATTAAAAACCAACAGATGATAATACTCAAAGATGAATTAAACTCTCTGAAAAAATTTCTCAAAATTAAAATCTCTAAGATGAAAAAAATTATCCAATTTTTTTCATCACTTTCGAGGCGGCATTAAGTGTGAAGTCTAGGTCTGATTTTTCATGAGTTACTGACATAAATCCTACCTCAAATTGGCTAGGTGCAAAAGCCACACCTTCATCAAGCATACCATGAAAAAAACGAGAATATAATTTTAAATTCGACCGCAAAGCATCCGTAAAATTCTTCACGGTACCTTCCTGGAAATAGAATCCAAACATAGAACCACAGCAACAAGCAGTCATTGGAATATTATTTATTCTTGATAATTCTAAAAGACCTTCAATCAGATATTCGGTCTTACTTGAAAGAATTTGAGGAAGATTAAATTCATTCATAACTTTAATCGTTTCAATTCCCGCAGACATTGCAAGCGGATTCCCCGAAAGTGTTCCTGCCTGATAAACTCCGCCTAGTGGAGCTACTTTTTCCATAATTTCTTTTTTTCCGCCATATGCAGCAACGGGTAGTCCTCCTCCAATTACCTTTCCTAGTGTTGTTAAATCTGGCTCAATCCCGAACAACTCCTGTGCACCACCTTTAGCAACTCTAAAACCAGACATAACTTCATCAAATATGAGAAGAGCGCCATACTCAGTGGAAAGGGAACGTAGTGATTCTAAAAAATCTTTTTCGGGGACAATCAATCCCATATTTCCTGCAATTGGTTCAATGATAATACAGGCAATTTTTTCTCCGTGAACAGCAAAAAATTCCTCAACCGCGTTCATATCGTTATATGGAAGTGAAAAAGTATTTCTAGCATAATCGGTTGGAACTCCTTCACTATCGGGGACACTAAATGTCGCTCCCCCGCTCCCAGTTTTTACAAGAAGACCATCTGAGTGACCATGATAACACCCGTCAAATTTCAGAATTGCGTCTCGTCCTGTAAATCCCCTTGCGAGCCTAATCGAAGACATTGTCGCTTCAGTCCCAGAATTAACAAATCGGATAAGTTCCATAGATGGAAAAGAATTTTGTACTAATTCTGCCAGAGTAGTCTCAAGAACTGTAGGTGCACCAAAGCTTGTGCCGGATTCTGTCGTTTCTTTAATAATAGAAACAATTCTTGGATGAGCATGACCTAAAATTAACGGCCCCCAAGACAGGACATAATCAATAAATTCGTTTCCATCGACATCCCAAATATGAGACCCCTTCCCGCGCTCGACAAAAAATGGTGTTCCTCCTACACCTTTAAAAGCACGAACGGGACTATCGACTCCACCCGGAATTCTCTTCTGAGCAAGTGAAAAGAATTTCTTAGACATTTTATTTTGAGTCAATTTATATATTTTCCTACAAGAAGTTCGAGGCGACTAAGAGTTTCTTTTGAGATAGAACTAAGATCCGAAATAATCGATGTTTTTAAAATTTCAGAGAATGGACTCTTTCCCTGTATTTGAGAAACAGATCTCGTAATAATTGTCCTTGCCAGTTCTGCGTTCCTCTTAACTAGAGCAATAACAGATTCCACATCTACATCTTCTTCTTCTTCATGCCAACAATCATAATCGGTAGAAAGTGCAATCGTTGCATAACTCATCTCTGCCTCGCGCGCAAGCTTAGCTTCAGGCATATTAGTCATTCCTATAATCGAAGCGCCCCAATCACGATAACGATAACTTTCCGATCGACTGCTAAATTGCGGACCTTCCATACAAACATACGTTCCACCTCTATGTACAATCGCACCTGATTCCTTGGCAGCATTTTCAAGTATAGTCGAAAGTTTTGAACAAACTGGATCTGCCATAGAAACATGGGCTACTAAGCCATCCCCAAAAAAAGTACTTCTTCTTTTCGTGGTAAGATCAATAAACTGATCTGGTATAACAATATGTCCAGGATGAATTTCCTCCTTCATGCTTCCTACAGCACTAACTGAAATAATCCACTCGCAACCTAATTTTCGAAATCCATATATATTTGCAAGGAATGGAATTTCACTTGGCATGAGCACATGCCCAATACCATGACGAGGCAAAAAAGCAACTTTTTTTCCAGAGAGTGTGCCAACAATAAAGGGTGCTGATGGAGAACCAAATGGGGTATCAATTACAACTTCTTCTATATCCTCAAGTTCTTTCATTTCATACAAACCACTTCCACCTATGACACCTATAAGAACTTCGCTCAAAACTTCCTCCATTAAAGATCAAACTTCTAAAATATTTTTTCCCAAAAGACATTCAGCGATTTGAACTGCATTTAGTGCAGCACCTTTACGAAGATTATCTGAAACAACCCAGAGGTTAATTGTGTTTAAAAGAGAATCATCATCTCTTATTCTTCCAACATAAACATCATCTTTACCAGAGATATCAATTGGCATGGGATAAACTGATTTTTTAATGTCATCAAGAACCTCTATCCCCTCTGACCTATTGAGTATCTCTCTTGCTTTTTTAGAATTCATATCTTCATAAAATTCAATATTTACCGATTCAGAATGCGAATTATAAACTGGGACTCGGACACAGGTAGCACTTAGCGGGAGATTATCAGACTCTAAAATTTTGCGAGTTTCATTAATCATTTTCAACTCTTCTTTAGTATTTCCTCCTTCTAAAAAAACATCTATCTGAGGAAGACAATTAAAAGCTATCTGATGCGGGAAATTTTCAGGGAGAGATTCCTCAGACTTGGTTTTAGCTTTTACTTGCAAATTAAGTTCATCAATTGCCTTCTGTCCAGCGCCACTTACTGCCTGATATGTACTCACAACAATTCGTTTAATTCGCGAAATCTTGTTAAGCGGATTAAGTACAACAACGAGTTGTATTGTAGAACAATTTGGATTTGCTATAATTCTACTTTTTGAATTCAGACAATGAGAATTAACCTCAGGCACAACCAAAGGGACATTTGATTCCATACGAAAAGCACTTGAATTATCTATTACTATAGCGCCAGATTGCACCGCAATCTGCGCAAATTCAAGTGACCTACTTGCACCAGCAGAAAAAAGAGCAACGTCTATGTCCTTAAAAGAATCGTTGTCTAATTTCTTTACTGTTATTTTACTACCATGAAATTCTAACTTTTTACCTTCACTTCTCTGACTGGCATAAAGATGTAGTTGATCAACTGGAAAATCCCTCTCTTCCAAAATACGGATCATCTCATTTCCAACTGCTCCAGTTGCACCAACAACTGCAACTTTCAAACCAGACATTTTCATTCCCCCACGCGCTCTAAAATTACAGAACCCATGTCAGAACATGAAATTTTCTTTGAACCAGGAGTATGAATATCGATAGTTCTGTAACCTTCTCTTAAAGCTTCAGAAACCGCATTTTCTATCACTTCTGCTACTTCTGGAAGCTTTAATGCGTATCGACAAAGCATAGCAGCTGACATAATTGCTGCAACTGGATTTGCTTTGTCTTGTCCAGCAATATCAGGAGCAGTTCCATGAACAGGTTCAAACATACCAAAACCTCCATCTCCCAAATTTGCAGATGCAAGCATCCCTATTGAACCAGTTAACATAGAAGCAGCATCACTCAGGATATCTCCAAACATATTACCAGTAACGACAACATCAAATTGAAGTGGATTTCTTATTAATTGCATCGAAGCATTATCAACATACATATGAGACAATTCTATATTAGGAAAATCTTCTCCTACTTCTATAGCAACTTTCCTCCATAATCTACTATTATATAAAACGTTTTCTTTATCCACAGAGCAAAGCTTCTTTTTTCTCACTGCAGCAAGTTCAAAACCAAGTTTTACTATTCTTCTAATTTCAGAAGAATGGTACACCATTGTATCTACAGCTCTTTGTTCATCAGGAGAAACATCTTCAATATGTTGTGGTTTTCCAAAATAAATTCCACTAACTCCTTCACGCAAAACAAGAAGATCTAATCCGCGAACAATTTCTGGTTTCAAAGAAGAAGAATCTACAAGAGAATCAAACATAACAGCAGGTCTGAGATTGGCATAAAGGTCAAGTCCTTTTCGAAGACCAAGAATTGCCTGCTCGGGACGCCTTTCTCTTTCCAAGTCATCCCATTTAGGACCACCAACAGCACCGAATAACACTGCGTCAGAATTTTTACATAGTTCCAAAGTTTCGTCAGGCAGTGGTTGACCTACAGAATCTATTGCAGCACCACCACATAAAGCTTCTTTGAAATTAAAAATTACTTCAAATTTTTTTCCTGCACTCTGGAGAATTGAACTTGCCACACGTGCAACTTCTTCTCCAACACCATCTCCAGGCAACAAAGCAATATTGAATTCTTTCAACTTATGAACCAGCCTTTCTATACTAAATTATTGAAATTTATTTAAAATCATTACAATACGGTAACTCCCTAGCTATTTCCTTAACTTTAGAGAGATTTCCAATTAAATTCTGGAGCATATTCCAACTTCCATTTAAGAAAGCACTTCTTTGATTTTCCTGAATTTCAATAGGTATACTTAACTCTCCATAAAAAAGTTCTTTTTTATCTATATTCAATTCATATAAAATTTTTGGATTCTCTTGAGTCTGACTTATTAAATTTTGCAAACCCTGTGGATCAACTGTAACTACTGGAACTCCTATCGCAAAACAGTTTCCAGCAAATATTTCTGCAAAAGAAACGCCTACGAGCGCATCAATCCCAAATCTTTTTAACGCTTGGGGAGCATGTTCTCTAGACGAACCAGAACCAAAATTCTTACCAACAAACATAATTTTTCCGCCTTTATATGCGGGATCATCAATTGGATGATCTGGAGTGTTTTCTCTTTCATCACAAAAAAGGGCTTTCTCGATTCCATCAAAAGTTATTGCTTTAAGAAATCTAGCAGGGGTAATTCTATCTGTATCTATATCGTCTCCAGGAAGAGGAATTCCGCGACCTGTAATCTTGATTATTTTTTCTGCAGACATTTCATTACTCCTTAAAACTCTCTTGGATCTGCAATACGTCCCTCTATTGCAGACGCTGTAACAATCGCAGGACTAGCCAAATGTGTCCTACCTCTAGGACTTCCTTGTCTACCTATAAAATTTCTATTAGAGGAAGAAATACTTCTTTCAGCACCAACAAGTTTATCTGGATTCATTCCAAGACACATTGAACATCCTGCCTCTCTCCATTCCGCACCCGCTTCTTCAAAAATTTTGTCTAACCCTTCTTCCTCAGCCTGTTTTTTTACTTTTTGAGAGCCAGGAACTACTAACATACGCACTTTTGAATTGACTTTTCGTCCAGATATAATTCGAGCACCTTCTCTTAAATCCGAAATCCGTGAATTAGTACAAGAACCAAGAAATGCAACGTCTATTTTCGTATCGCGTATCGGAGTCCCAGGTTTTAATCCCATAAATTCAAAACCTTTTTCAGCAGTCTTAATATCTTCTCCAGAAAAAACTGACGGTTCTGGCAACGAGTCAGATAAGCCTATAGATTGTCCAGGATTGATACCCCAAGTAACCATCGGTTGAATGGAATCAGCTACAATTTCAAAAGTATCATCATATTTTGCATCGGCATCTGAAGCTATCGACTCCCAATAAATTTGTGCTCTTTTAAAATCATCACCTTTAGGCGCAAATTCCCTGCCAGACAAATAATCAAAAGTAATCTTGTCAGGATTTACATAACCAATTCTTGCACCACCCTCTATACTCATATTACAAACTGTCATTCTCCCTTCCATGTCCATATCATCAAAAACTGAACCTGCATATTCATAAGCGTGTCCAATTCCACCTTTAATTCCAAGATCATGAATAATTCTTAAAATAACATCTTTAGGTAAAACGCCTTCTTGCAAATCACCGTTAACTTCAATACGACGAACTTTTAATCTATTAAGTGAAAGAGTTTGAGAAGCTAATACATGACCTACTTCTGTTGTTCCTATTCCAAATCCTAAAGCTCCCATTGCACCATGAGTACTTGTATGGCTATCTCCGCAAGCAATTGTCATCCCAGGCTGACTCAATCCCAACTCTGGTCCTATTACGTGAACAATTCCTTGCATTTGAGAATTCTTATTTAAAAAACGTATGCCATACTTTTCTACATTTTGTTCAAGTGAAGCCATCATTAATTCCGCTTGCTGATCTTCTAATGGACGAAGCAACGATAGAGTAGGGATTATGTGATCAACCGTAGCAACCGTCCTCTCAGGAAATGCAACTTCAGAATCTAATTCCTCTAACATTGAGAAAGCCTGAGGAGTAGTCACTTCATGAATCAGATGTAGACCTATAAAAAGTTGATCTTGACCAGATTCAAGCTTAGATACGGTGTGTTTATCCCAAACTTTGTCGTATAAAGTTCTTTCAGACATGTCTAACCTCTTTTATTTTCTTCCGAAGAAGAATTCTCCATAGCTTCTTTAAGTGACGCTATATATTTGGCTGCCGCTTCTAATTTATCCTCTCTTTGAGAATTTTGTTCAATCACATCAATTAGAGCACTTCCCACTATAATACCTTCTGCATATTGAGACACTTCAGCTGCTTGTTCTGGAGTTTTTATTCCAAAACCGACTAGAACAGGCATTTTTTTTTCTTCATTAATTTTTTCAAGAGAAACATTGAGATCTTTGTCTAAAGACTCTCTTGCACCGGTGACTCCCATCTGGGCAACGTAGTATATAAAGCCACCACCGAACTTATTAACTAGAGATATTCTTTCTTCTGTACTCGTAGGTGCCAACATGAAAACAAGTTCTAAAGGATATTCTTCCATAGATTTTAGTAGAAGCATACTTTCCTCAGGTGGCAAATCCGGAACGATAACTGCGTCTACACCCGCCAAGGAACATTCCTTAACAAAAACATCTATTCCCATGGCTACAATCGGATTATAATAAGTCATAATAACAAGAGGTAAATTTTTCAAATCTTCTCTAATTTCCGAAATCATTTTTATTACTGACTTGAGATTCGTACCTCCTTCTAATGCTCTCATGCTTGCTCTCTGAATTGTTGGTCCATCTGCAAGTGGATCACTAAATGGGACTCCAATTTCGATTCCATCTGCACCCGAAGAAGCTAAAGATTTAATTAAAGATTTAGTAAAACTTAAATCTGGATCTCCTGCAGTCACAAAAGGGAACAAACCAGATCTATTGTTTTCTCTCAACTGAGACATACATGATTCTATTCTTCCTGAAGAAAGCAACTTTAAACTCCCTTTAGAATCAAATTAGATCTTTCAATAAACCTCTTGCCTGATAAACGTCTTTATCTCCGCGCCCAGACAGGTTTACAACTATTATTTTTTCAAAACTATTCGAAGAAACTTCATCCGCTAATTCATCTAAAATAGCAATAGCATGTGCACTTTCAAAAGCGGGAATAATTCCCTCTAAAATTGACAATCTTCGAAAAGCTTCGAGTGCTCTAGTATCTTCAACAGTAAAATAACGTGCTCTTTCTGAATCTTTTAAAAATGAATGTTCAGGGCCAACGCCAGGATAATCTAATCCTGCAGAAACAGAATGAGCAGGAATAATTTGTCCATCTTCATCATAGAGAAGAAAAGTCTCACAACCATGAAGAACTCCTATTCTTCCAGCAGCTAGAGAAGCACCATGTTCTCCAGATTCTAATCCCCTTCCTCCTGCCTCTACGCCCACTAGTTCTACATCTTTATCTTCTAAAAAGGGATAAAACAAACCGATTGCATTACTTCCGCCTCCAACACATGCAACACACGAATCGGGCAATCTTCCCTCAATTTCTAAAATCTGTTTACGAGTTTCTCTTCCAATGACCGCTTGAAAGTCACGAATCATCTCAGGAAAAGGATGAGGACCCACAACAGAGCCAATTATATAATGTGTTGTTCTAACTGATGCAGTCCAGTCACGAAGAGTTTCATTTGTCGCATCTTTCAAAGTTCCACTTCCAGACTTAACTGGAATAACAGTTGCTCCAAGAAGTTGCATACGAAAAACATTTAACTCCTGTCTTTCTATATCTTCCTCTCCCATGTATATACTACATTCCAAGCCATATCTTGCCGCAGCAGTAGCAGTAGCAACTCCATGCTGACCTGCACCTGTCTCTGCGATAATACGTTTTTTCCCTAATCTTTTTGCTAAGATCACTTGTGCCATAGTATTGTTTATTTTATGCGCACCAGTGTGGCATAGATCTTCTCTTTTTAAATACACTTTCAAATTCTTCAATTCAGAAGAAAGTCTTTCTGCAAAATATAATGGAGTCGGACGACCTACGAAATCCCTTAACAATCCATCAAGTTCTACTTGAAACAAAGTATCTTTTTTTGCATCTTCGTAGGCGAACTCCAACTCTTCTAAAGCAGGCATGAGAGTTTCTGGGACAAACCTCCCACCAAACCTTCCAAAACGACCTTTTGGAATCAATTTTTCATTTGTTGGCATAATTATTGTCCTATATTTAATACGCTTTTTGCATTAACTATAAATTTTTTGACTAATTCAGAATCTTTTTTTCTTGGATTATTTCTTTCAACTCCACTACAAACGTCAACCCCAAAAGGAGAAACTTCTTTTAAGGCTTCCTCTACATTCGATGGATTTAACCCTCCAGAAAGGATAATCGATTTTCTTGCAGTAAAATCTTTTACTAATGACCAATTAAATTTCTTCCCAGTACCACCTAACTTTCCCTTAACAAAAGAGTCTAAAAGTATAATACAATTTTCATATTCTGAGACATGGTTAATGGTACTTGAATCTTTTACTCTAATAGCGCGAATTACACGGAACCCTCTTTCAACAAAATAATTACAGTCTTGTGGAGTCTCATTTCCATGCAATTGAATTGTCTTTAATTCTAGTTCAGATGATATTTTTTCCACTTTGTTTCTTTCCTCATCAGCAAAAACACCAATTTTTTCGTCAAAAAACGACAAAGAAGACATTATCTGTTTAGCATACTGATCTTCGAGAAATCTAGGTGTTCCCGGAACAAAATTAAATCCGAGAGCATCTGCTCCAAAATTTATAGCTATTTCAGCATCTTCTACATTTGTTATTCCACATATTTTCACTTGAACCATCCTACTTATCCTTCAATAAAAATAAAGATCAAACAAATCATAGAATTTATACCATACCGTTTTTTAAAGGGATAGAAAAAACCTAATAACTTAAGAATTACCCCCTCCTAAAAACATATTGTGGACTTCGTGGCTGGAAATAAGCTGATCTCGGGTACCCTCTATTTTATTTCTTCCAAGTTCTAGAAGATATCCACGATCACATATTTCTAGAGCTTGTGTAACATTTTGTTCAACTAAAATAATTGTAAAACCCTGATTTGACAGTTCTATTATTTTTTCAAAAATCTCTGATACATATTTTGGACTTAATCCAAGTGAAGGTTCATCCAACATCAAAATATTTGGATTTGTCATTAAAGACCTTCCAACTGCAATCATCTGTTGTTCTCCGCCACTCATAGTTCCTGCAAATTGTTCCTGTCTTTCTTCTAATAGAGGGAAAATTGAAAAAACGTTAGACATAGATTCTGCAATTTTTCTTGAATCTTGAAATATAAAAGCACCTAATTCTAAATTCTCCTTTACTGTCATTTTTTCAAAAACTACCCTTCCCTGGGGAACGTAACCAAGTCCAGCAGATAAAATTTGTTCAGGCCTTAACCCTTTCAAACTTTTTCCCTTAAAAAGAATTTCACCTTTGGTGACATTCAAGAAACCCATAACCGATTTAAGTGTCGAAGATTTCCCTGCACCGTTAGAACCAATAACTGAAACAATTTCTCCCTCAAAAGCTTGAATTGAAACACTATTGAGAACTTGCATCCCACCCGGATAAGAGGCACTAATTGTTTTGATTTCAAGCAAACTATTTTTATTCATTATTAAATCTAAAAAAATTATTTTCTTTAAAACCGAAAAAAAAACTCTTCATTTTTCTGATTTATTTTCTAAACTCTCTTGTTTTCATTCGCGTCAATAGGACAATCTTCTATCCAAACAGCGCCATCTTCTCCAAATTCCTTTTTCCAAATAGGAACTATTTGTTTAATGCGATCTATTGAAAATCTACATGCTTTAAATGCAGCATCTCTATGTGCAGAAGCTGCTAAGATAAACACAGCAACTTCTCCAATTTGCAACGTTCCAATTCGATGGATAATTAACAAATCAGAAATTTTAAACCTTTCTTTTGCTTCGCTAATAACTTGCAAAAGTTTCTTTTCAGCCATTTCCTTATATGTATGGTACTCCAAGTGAGTAACTTTTTGACCACGACTCTCACTCCTAACCATACCCGTGAATGAACAGATAGCACCAAGTGATTCAGATTCAAAAGTGCCTATCAATTTTTCTACTTCTATTGGGGCATCAACAATTTTACATATCATCTAGATACCTCCACTAATAGGAGGAATAAGCGCTATTTCATCAGAAACAGAAATTGCAGACCCTTCTCCCGCAAATTCTTGGTTTATTGAAACAGCAATAGATTCCATACGACCAGAAAATTGAGGATACTTCTGCGAAAGACACTCTCTTAGATCAGATACTTTTGCCGAATCTTTTATTTCTATCTCTATCTCTTCTGAACCTGTAACTTCGTAGGCCCATGCAAAACATTTCACCTTAACCAACATTTGTATCTCCATTTTAATCAAAATAAGATTGATTCATTTTAACACAACAAATACATATAAAAGTATATTCCTGTATAATTAAAGAATGAAAATTTCAAACGATCCAGACATTAATGAAAAAATCTTGAAAAAACTAAATTCAGGATCTTTGTCATTCTATGATTTTATGGAAATAGCTTTGTATAACCCTCAAGGTGGATTTTATTCCAATATCGAAAATCAATTCGGGAAAGATGGAGCATTCATTACCAGCCATTACTATGGAAAGTGGCTTGGTTCAGTTATAGCGAAACAGATTAAAATTATTTTCAATAAAATGATGAACCCAGTTAATTTTAAAATTGTAGAATACGGTCCTGGGGAAGGTTTTTTAGCATATGACATTCTAGAATCCCTTATAAAGAATAACGAATACCTTGACTATATTTTAATTGAAAAGAGTACTCATCTTGCGAAAAAAAGTAGAGATTTATTGTCTAAATTCAAAGAAAAAATATCATTTTCAGAAAATCTCCCAGATTCTTTTGAAGGAGTGATCTTAGCCCATGAATTTCTTGATGCCATTCCCTTTCATATTTTACAGAAAACAGATAGAGGATATAAAGAAAAATATATTGTTCTAGAATCAAATAAATTAAAATATCAACTCGGTCCTCTTTCCAAATCAGAACTTAACGAACACATAAAAGAAATAGACAAATATATTGAAGTAGGACAAACATTCGAAATTGCTCTAGACACTAAAGTTTGGCTCGAACTTATTTCTAAAAAATTAAAGAAAGGAGCAGTTTTGATTTTTGATTACGGTTTTTCAAATCAAGTTATATTCGACAAAACAAGATTTCATGGTACTGCAAGGAGTTTCAGGAAACATATGGTCTCAGAAGTCTCTCTAGAAAATGTTGGAAAATCAGACATTACTGCTGATGTAAATTTTTCATTTATAGTTAAAAATGCAGAAAAATTAGGTTTTACCCTAAATGGATTTACAGATCAGTCCCATTTTTGCATAGGAGGCGGGATAACTGATCTAATTGAAAAAGAGAGTAAATCTGAACCTAACATAAATGATAAAGGAGTCATGGGAATACTGGATCCAACTGGATTAGGAAGTGGAATAAAAGTCATGCTCCTTACAAAAGGAATAGATTTAAAAGATCTTCAAGCCTTTTCAATGAAACCAGACGACAGAACCTCATTTAATACTCTTAAGAACTGAATGATCTAAATGGTCGAATTGCAAGCAGGTCAAGTTGTATTTTTTTTCTTCCTCTCCATTTATTAAAACCAACGGAAAATGCAATTTCTATCTTTTCTTTCTCCATATCGAACTCTTGAGATAAAAACCCTAATCCAAAACCTATAGAGTTAATCCTTTCATCGCCAACCTGAAAATCCAATTTTAAATGTTCTTTTTTAGATCCAACCAAGATGGGAGAGCCAATTATAGAAAGAGGACCACTCACAAAAATAGGCTTTTCGTTCTCTGTCCCATAAGGTGATAATCTTTCAATTTCTTCTACAAAAAAATCATTTATTTCCGTTAGATCAACTTTTTCATCAACCCAAAAAATCGATTCTTCACTTTCAGATAGTCTTAAATTCTTCAAAGCATTATTAAATAAACTCCGAAATAAATCGATTTTCTCTGATTTTATCGTCAACCCAGCTGCGCCCTTATGCCCACCAAACTGAATTAATGAGCTTGAACACTGCTCAAGAATATTATAAACATCAATCCCTTCTATGCTTCTTACTGAACCTTTTCCTTTCAAATCCTCAATATGAATTATTGCAGTTGGTTTCTCATATCTTTCTACAATATTCGATGCGACAATGCCTATAACACCAGGATGCCATTTCTCGCTTGATAAAACTATTCCATATTCGACAGAGGTTGGGTCAGAACATTCAACCTGAGAAAATGCATCCTCAATAGCTCGATCTTGATGTTCCCTTCTTTGACGATTCCACTCTTCGATCTTTTCCGCTTGAGACCTAGCTTTAGATTGATCATCACAAACAAGTAATTCTACTGCTGCTTTAGCATTACCGACTCTACCAGTAGAATTTATTCTTGGCGCCATTGAAAAAGAGATGTCTCTTGGTGAGATAACACTTGATTTTAAATTAGCTGCGGCTTGCAATGCTTTTATGCCAATTCTCCGAGGATCTTTCAATGAATTGCTCTTATGAGAATCCTCGCAGGAAAGTAATTCTAGACCAGTCTTAACAAAAAATCTGTTTTCATCTACTAGGGGAACCAAATCAGCTACAGTTCCTAGAGCTACAAGATCTAGAAAGTTTTTTAAATTAGGTAAATTCTTCAAAGAAGCAAATTCATATAATCTCCTTCTAATTGCTACAGCTAATTTAAATGCAATTCCGACACCACTTAATCCCTTGAAAGGATATGGGCATTCTTTTTGTGCAGGAGAAATAACAGAATAACAATTTGGAAGTTTCGCAGAAGGCCTATGATGATCTGTAATAATTAGATTAACTCCAATTTTACCAGCCTCTTCTGCAACTTCATGTGCACTAATTCCACAGTCAACAGTAATAATAGTACTGCATTGTTTTGAAGAAAGTTCTTTAATGCCTTTCATGAACAAACCATATCCTTCTTCAAAACGACTAGGAATATAATAATGAGACTCAACTCCCAAGGAAGTGAAAAATGAAAATAAAAGTGTAGTAGATGCTATTCCGTCAACATCAAAATCACCATAAATCCCGATAGGCTTTTTATCTAGAATATTCCCTACTATATGTTTTACAGCTTTTTCCATTCCCTTCATTAAGAAAGGATCATGCATATCTTCCATGGTTGTATTTAAAAAATTCTTTGCTTCTTTTGTATCAATTATATTTCGCAAGACTAGGAGTTTAGCTAAAATCTTTGGAATTTTTAAAACATTTGTTAATTCATTAATCTTATCTTCATCTGCATAGCGGATTGTCCATTTACTATCGGAACTATTTCTCAGAATCTCAGTCCTATTCAATCTATTTTCTCTTTTAAATTAAGTATTAATACAATCTTGGCTTATAAGTTTTATGCCATTTGTTTAAATTATTTTTTATTAACGCTCGCGAAATTTTCTTCCTTTTTTTTATATTGATAACTATGCTCTTCCCTTTTTTATGAAGTGACCTATCCAACAACTGTAAATATCTCATTATCTCTCGAACCAATCTTTTGCTTCTACACCCATTCCCGTTAATTAAAATAGAGAAACCAAGGATTTCACCATTCTTAGAAAAAATATAACCACTTAGAGAACTGACTCCATTTAGATACCCTGTTTTAGCCCTAACTCTATATTCATCTTTCGCTAATCTCCTTCTTTTTCTCAAAGTCCCGTCAATACCATAAATGGGAAGAGAAGAAATAAAATCAGAGGAAAAACGATGGTCATGAAAAGCATGTTCTAAAACTTTAACCATTGCATAAGGTGTAATTCTATTCATTCTACTCAAGCCGGAACCATCAAATATTTTAAAAGATTTCTTAGAAAGACCTATAGAAAAAAGGTAATTCTGTATTGCTTTCAGACCTTTTTTTGAAGTGCCTGGCAAACCAAATAATTCCGCTCCTAAAGTTTTCAAAATCTGTTCAGAAACGAAATTATTACTCCACTTGTTCATTGTTTTAATTATTGAAGAAAGACTTTTTGATTTGTGACGAACTAACAAATTAGCCTTTTTTGGCGTACGACCTATCTTAATTCTACCTTTTAAAATAATTGAGTTCTTCTCAAGTAAAGATACAAAAACTCCCGCTGTATAAAAAGATGGATACGTTATGGGTAAACGCTTATTAATTATTTTTCCTTTACGCGAAATTTTTCCTTTGATTAAGAAAATATCTTTTTTGTTTTTAGAAAAAACCTTTTGAAAAGTTAATTTTGCTCTCTTAGTGGATCTGTCTCTTTTGATTTTAGATTTTATTTTAATCACTTCTGTGTATGGATCTATTCTAATTTTCGGTGCATCTAGATTATTTCTTTTTTCAGGATCAACACTTATTAAAACCGAGTTGAAATTTAAAGAAAGTGCACCACTAGGAACCATATAAGTTTTTAAATTTTTATTTTTTTTCCAACCAGTTCCAAATCTTTTTGTATCAAAAAAACTTTCATCTACAACAATATCGCCAACAATTTTTTTTACCCCTTTCAATTTAAGTTTGTTCACCAATTCTTTGATATTTTCTTGGAGAAAAACTGGATCGCCGTAACCTTTTAGAAAAATATTACCTCGAACTACTCCATTTGATAGAGGAGAGACAGAATATACATCTGTAACAAAATGATACTCAGGTCTTAGATGATAAAAACTTGCTATTGAAGTAAGAATCTTTATATTGGAAGCTGGGATCTTTTTCCTATGGGCAAAATGAGAAAAAAGTGTATCTCCTACCGTCAAAGACTGTACTATGAATCCAAGATTTTTAGTCTTTCTACAATTCCTTTTTATCGACTTTTTCAAGAGTTTTTTTAGTACCGACAATGACTGTATTTTATAATTTATTTTATTCTTCTTGCTAGAAAATGCTGGAGTGGAGTAAAAATGAAAAATTAAAAAGAAAATAAGACAAGAAAAAACTGAAAAATAATTCAGGGGGAAAAACCTGGACAAGTTAGACCTCCTTCCCTGATTTTACAAAAGAGCAAGAATCTGTATCAATAATTTCACAGTGGGTCTATCGGTATAATCTATCCCTATCTTACGATATCTTATTAACCCTTTCTTATCTATTATAAAAACAGCAGGTCTAGAGATACCTTCCTGTGGATGAAGCACACCAAAAGAACGGATTATTTTTCTTTGCAAATCAGAAACGAGCAGGAACTTAACTCCAAGTTCAACTAATGTTTGTTTTTTTTCATCATTCCCATCCGTACTTATAGCAATAAGCTTAGAATCTTCATTATTTAGTTTACTAAAGTTCTGTTGCAACTCTACAAGTTGCTTTTGACAATGACCTCAAAAATGTCCTCTATAAAAAACGATTATTAGATTCTTTTTTTCTAAAAGATTTTTTGAATTAAATTCTCCAGACTCAAAAAAAGGAGCTTTTTCACCAATCTTAGGTATTTCTGGAATTGTCTCTCCTGTAATTGGAAAAACAGAGTAAAAAAATACGAAAAATAAAAAGATGAAAAACAAAAAAATATTTTTTGAAATCCTGAAACAAAAACTATCCTTAACCATCTAAAACTCCAGAACTTAAATGATTACAATGATGAGCCTAAATAACACTCTAATGTCTACAAAATAACCGTATTGACGTTCAGTATAACATATGACAAATTCATTGTTGTTTCTATCTGCCCTTCCATTTTAAAAGTGACCCCTAATTGGAATTCTTGAAAAGTACTTTTAAAGTTTTACTGTTCGTTATTATTATTCCTTTTATCCTTCTAGGCTGCTCAAAGAAAGAATATTCAAGAACAGATCATATTATTGTTGCTTTGGATTCAAATCCAACACAATTAGATCCAAGATTATCTCAAGATTCTGTTTCTAATCAAATCCAAAGGTTTCTTTTTAGTCCTTTACTTTCTTTTGACAAAGACGGCAAAATTATTTTAGTACTAGCAGAGAAATGGGAACAGACGGACCAACTTTCACATACAATAAAAATCAAAGAGAATGTATACTTCCATAACGGCAAGGAATTAACATCTGAAGATATAAAATATACTTTTCAATCTCTAAAAGACCCTCTTCTTGGTTCCCCTAAATCTTCAATGCTTAAGGACCTGAAAGAAATACAATTAAATTCAAGATATAAACTCACTTTTATTCTCAAAAGACCATCTGCCTCATTTTCAGAGTGTCTTATGATTGGAATAGTTCCTAAATCAACTTCAAAAGGTTTTCAACAAAAACCTATAGGAACCGGTCCTTTTAAATTCTCTCAGTATAAAAATGACGAAACGTTAGAATTAATACCTTTTAAAAGATATTTTGGAAAATCTGCAAATTTCAAAAAATTGATTTTTAAAATTATTCCAGAAGAAACAATTCGTATACTTGAGTTAGAAAGCGGTGGAGTAGACTTTATTCAGAATGGTTTTTCTCCCGATCTTCTTCCAAGACTAGAAAAAAACCCGAATCTAAAAATATTAAAGAGACTGGGAACAAATTTTTCATATATAGGTTTTAATTTAGAAGACCCTATTCTTTCAAACAAATTAGTAAGAAAGGCAATTGCTCACGCAATAAACAAAAAACCCATAGTTAAATATATTTTAAAAGATCTCGTTGTACCTTCAAATACACTATTACAACATAACCATTGGGCTCATAATCCGAATTTAGAAAAATACAAACACAATATTCAATACGCTAACGAACTACTCGATCAAGCTGGTTATATTGATCCAGATGGAAAAGGACCTTTGCCTAGATTCTCTCTAACTTTTAAAACATCACAGAATGAACTAAGGCGCCGTATTGCTACTGTTTTGGCAGACCAGTTATCCTCTGTTGGAATAAAAATCAAAGTAAGATCCTATGAATGGGGGACATTTTTTGGAGATATAAGAAAAGGGAATTTTCAACTTTATTCACTTACTTGGGTCGGAATTTCTGATCCTGATATATACCGTTTTATCTTTCACAGTAATTTTTTTTCCCCAAAGGGATTAAACAGGGGAAAGTACAAAAATCCATTAGTCGACAAACTATTGGAAAATGCAAGCCTCAATCAAAACAAGGATTATAGGAAAGAAAAATACCAACTGGTACAAAAAATACTTGCAAGTGATTTACCTTATATCAATTTATGGCACGGAGTGAACGTCGCTATCTTTAATAAGAAGATAAAGGGTTATAAGGTCTATCAAAATGAAGACCTAATATCTCTTTCGAAAATTACAGTTGGAAAAAACCCCTAAAATCAATTTTTCAAAGGCGAAACATTGCGTAATCTAATTTTGAAAAGATTATTACTTCTTCTCCCTATTATTTGGGGTGTTGCAACTATTGTATTTGTTATCACACATTTAATTCCAGGAGACCCCGTAGACTTAATTTTAGGCGAAACGGCTAGACCAAGTCATCGCGAAGAATTGAGAAAGGCAATGGGATTAGACAAACCAGTACATCAACAATATACCAATTATATGAAACAACTCCTACAAGGAGATTTAGGCAAATCTATTCATAGGAAAGAAAAAGTCTCATCCTTAATTATAAAAAAAGCCAAAGCCTCATTTGAACTTGCATTTTCTTCGATAATAGTAGCTATTTTTATAGCGTTACCCTTAGGAATTGCATCTGCAAGAAGTCCTGGAAGTTGGTTAGATATAATATCGAGTATTATTGCAGTTATAGGAGGAAGCGTACCCGTTTTCTGGCTAGGTCCTATTTTGATTATTTGTTTTTCAATAGGAACGGGTTGGTTCCCTGTTTCGGGTAGAGAAGGAATAGAAAGTATCATTTTACCAGCTCTCACCTTAGGGGCATCTCTTTCAGCAGTTCTCATGAGAATGATTAGATCTAGTTTTTTAGAAATACTCCCCCAAGATTTTCTTGCAACTGCAAAAGCAAAAGGACTTTCAGAGAGAAGGGTTATCTTTATCCATGCATTCAGAAATGCATGTTTACCAATAATTACTATTTTAAGTCTCCAACTTGGAGCACTTTTAACAGGAACAATAATAACTGAAACAGTTTTTGCCTGGCCTGGAGTAGGAAGACTAATTATTCAATCTATATCGGCAAGAGATTATCAACTTGTCCAAGGATGCGTAATTTTTATAGCAACAGTTTACATAATCACAAATCTTCTAGCAGATATTTTATACGGATTATTAGACCCAAGAATAAGGATTGATCAAAATGTTTAAGAGGATTAATTTTAATATTGGTTTTACAATTATCCTTTTTATCTTACTTGCAACATTTTTTTCCTCTTTCATTTCAATCTCTGATCCATACGAAATTCAGCTTTCAAAAGGTTTAGCAAAACCAGAATGGGGACATCCTTTTGGATTTGACAAACTTGGTAGAGATATTTTATCCCGCACATTAGAAGGCGCAAAAATATCACTTCTGGTTGGATTTTCTGTCGTAATAGTTTCAGTGATAATAGGAACCCTTATTGGGACTATAGCGGGTTATACAGGTGGCTTGTTAGATGAAATCATAATGAGAATCACTGATATTTTTCTAGCATTCCCTGGAATACTCCTTGCAATAGGTCTTATGTCGGTTTTAGAACCAAGTGTTCTCAATATTATAATCGCACTCTCTACCTTTGGTTGGGTTGGTTACGCTCGACTAGTCCGCTCGCAAATTTTGAGTCTTAAAGAAAGGGAATTCGTAATTGCAGCCGTGGCTCAAGGAGCAACGCATAGAAGAATCTTTCAAAGTCATCTACTAACAAATATTACTTCTTCTATAATCATTGAAGCAAGTTTTGGTGTCGCCGGAAATATCTTAGCAGAAGCCGGCCTCTCATTTTTAGGTCTTGGAATTCAACCACCGCATGCAAGTTGGGGGTCAATGATCGCAGAAGGAAGAAATTTTTTACTTGTCGCTCCTCACCTCACACTATATCCAGGTCTCTTAATTGCTTTTACAGTACTGGGATTAAATCTAATGGGGGATGGGATAAGAGATTTTTTGGACCCCAATCAATAAAGATAGAAAAAATACCACTTCCTTTCCATTTTTTTCTTTTTTTTCCTCTTTATCTTTTTCGGAAGTTTAATCTTTTCTCTAAATTCTTTCTCAGAAGGAATAATACTCAGAAGTCTACCATGTGAAGTATTTGTAAAACGTTTTTCTCTTGAGAAAAGATTTTCAAGTTTCAAATTATGGCACTGGAGACACCTAGTGCTCTTACTTAAAACAGGAGAAGCGTTATATTTTTTCTGCATTTTTAAAATATGTAATTCTGGAACAAAATCTGCATGCAAGTGGCAACTTTGACAATGATTAGAAACCGCAATATTTTCATTGGCTGATTTTAATTTCCCCCTTATAGCCTTTTCAATGGGACTTTTAGTACATGACAGAAACAAAGGGGAAAAAGAAAAAATTAGCACCATGAAAATTATATATTTCTTCACATTTATATCCTATAAGTTTAAACTAAACACTCTTACTAGAAACCTCTGACTTAAGATACTTCTCAATATCTTCCAGCTTAGAACCAGGAGTGAAAATTTTCCCTATTCCTTTCTTTTCCAAAACATCGATATCTTCCTTTGGAATTGTTCCTCCGCCAAATAACAACACATCGTCCATTCCATTTTCATTGAGAAGTTCTTTTATAACTGGGAAAAGATGATTATGAGCCCCAGAGAGAATAGATAAACCGATTGCAGAAACATCTTCTTGAATAGCAGTAGAAACAATTTGTTCTGGAGTCTGCCTAAGTCCAGTATAGATTACCTCCATCCCAGCATCTCTTAAATGTCTTGCAATAATTTTCGCACCCCTGTCATGTCCATCTAAACCAGGTTTAGCTATTAAAACTCGAATGACTTGGTTTTTCATTGAAACTTCCAAATAAATTTAATTCTCAAAAAGCTATTACTAAATCTAACATTTTTACTCATGATGATAAAAGAAAAATTAAAAAGAAAGGCTCTTTCAGAAACACAAAAAAATAACAGTCGCCTAGAATAATTGAAAGATGAGATTTATTAGGATACCTTATCATCATATATCAATTGTTATGAAAAAAAATAAACCACTGTATAAAGACTGGAAAGTAAAACGATGGAATTTACCAGAGAAATTTATTGGAATGTTTATTTTGGGCAAATGGTTTATCTTTTAGCTCTTTTAGCCATTTGTTTTATGTTTTGGGGAATTTGGAAAAGAGTTAGATTATGGCGATTGGGTGTTAGTGAAATTAGAACAGACCAAATGCCAAAAAGAATTTATGGTCTTTTTAATGAAGTCTTTACGCATAAAAGACAATTAAGGGATACGTATGCCGGATTAATGCATTTATGTATTTTTTACGGATTCTTTGTTTCTCTTCTTGCAACCACATTAATCGCTATACAAGAATGGAGTGGCATACACTTCCTTAAGGGAAATTTTTATCTTTGGTATTCTTTAATTAGTGATAGTTTTGGAATTTTAGGCATCATAGGACTTGGTATGGCTTTGTGGAGAAGATTAATTATTCGACCTGACAGAATGAATTCCATCGCTGACGACTATATAGCATTAGGGTTACTTCTGTTAATTTTTGTTCAGGGATTTGTAGTAGAAGGTCTAAGAATTGCACTCACAGAGTTAAACCAAAAACCCGATTTAGCTATTTGGTCTCCTGGTGGCTATATTTTAGCTTTGGCTTTTCAGCATATAGATACGAAAAACTTATTATTTTTGCATAGATTTAATTGGTGGTTTCATGCAATTACTGCATTTATCTTTATTGGATACATGGGTTTTGGAAAGTTCAATCATATCTGGTATGGAATTATGAATATAACTTTCAGGAATCTCAATCCAAGCGGAAAACTTGAATTTGTCGATATTGAAGAATCTATGGAAAACAATCCAGATGATATTGAGAATCTAGGAGTTGAAAAAATAGAGCAATACTCATGGAAAGGACTATTAGATTTGGATGCCTGTACAAACTGTGGCCGTTGTCAGGATGTCTGCCCAGCATATGGTAGTGGTGTTCCGCTAAGCCCGAAAAAGCTTATTCAAGACATGAAATTGCATTTATCTGAAACCGGGCATTCTAAATTTTCAAAAAAACAAGAAAAAAACGAAGGTAAGTTATTTGGAGATGAAAAAAATTCAGCCGTATTGGAAGAAGAACTCTGGGGTTGCAGAACATGTGGTGCTTGTCAAGAAGAGTGCCCAGTCTTCATAGAACATATTCCTAAAATGATAGACATGCGTCGTCACTTGGTAATGATGGAGTCAAAGACTCCAGAAAACACCAGACAATTCTTGAAATCGATAGAAGAAAGAATGCACCCTTGGGTAGGGGCCCAGCATAATCGAGAAGAGTGGTATGAAGGTATGGATATTAAAATTTTATCGAAAGAAGTAAATGCTGAATATCTTTACTGGGTAGGATGTACTGGTTCAATGATAGATAGAAACATACAAGTTACAAAAGCAATGGTGAAAATTTTAAATGCTGCCAGTGTCGATTTTGGGATCTTAGGTGCGGAAGAAGTATGCACTGGAGACCCCGCTCGGAGAGCCGGTGGTGAATTCACCTTTCAAATTTGTGCTAAGAAGAATATTGAGACTCTGAATGAATATGGAGTAAGTAAAATTATTACTACATGCCCCCATTGTTTCAATACCTATAAAAATGAATACCCAGATTTCAACGGAAATTATGAAGTTATACATCACACGGAACTAATCAATGACCTCATTAAAAACGGAAAATTAAATCTGAAAAAATCTTTTTCAAACGTTACCTACCACGATCCCTGCTATTTAGGAAGACATAATAAAATTTATTCCCAACCGCGAAATGTTCTTAAAACAATCACATCAAAAGATGGTTACATAGAACTTGAACAGTCTAAGTCAAGTTCTTTATGCTGTGGAGCAGGTGGTGGTTATGCATGGATGGACGATGAACCTGACAAAAGAATAAATCATACTCGCTTAGAACAAGTGAAAGATTGTGGAGCAAAGACAGCTGCAGTATCTTGCCCATTTTGTATGCAAATGTTTGATGACGCACTCAAAACTATAGACCCGGAAAAAAATATCAGAGCAATGGATATTGCCGAGCTTGTTGCAGAATCATTAGAAGAATAGTAATCGTTCTTAGAAACTTTATATACCCAATCAAAAAGGAATTTATTAGATGAGTGAATTAACTAAGGTATTAACTGAATCTGAATTGTTACACAACTTAGGCAAACTTAGAGAAGGAAAAGATTCAGGGTACTCTGCATTTTATTCTAGTCAACTCGGTGGAATTATAAAAGAAGATTCCTTAATGGTTATTCCCTTTGATGACCATATGGTTCATAGGGGACATGGAATATTTGATACTGCCGCAATTGCCAACGGAAAAGTTTATGACCTTGACGCTCATTTAGATCGATTTATTATTTCTGCAAAAAATTCAAAACTTTTGTTGCCATTTCCAAAAGAACAAATGAAAAAAATCATTTTAGACACAACTGCTATTTCAAATAGAAGGGATGGCTCAATAAGATATTGGATTTCATCTGGGACTGGCAACTTAGGACTTATACCTCCCGAAGACGCTAAACCTGCATTCTTTGTAATGATTTTTGGAGGACTTGATTACCCGGAAAGATACTATAATGAAGGGATGAAAGTTATCACTACTTCTTATCCTATTAAACCTGCACTCTATGCAGTTACTAAAAGTACAAACTATTTACCTAATACCTTAATGCAATTGGAAGCGAAAGAAAAAGGTTTTGATAATGGAATTTTTGTAGATTCATATGGAAATGTGGGAGAAGGTTCGAATATGAATACAGCTTTTGTAAGTCAAGACGACAAATTAAAACACCCCAAGTTCGACAACATTCTTTCTGGGTGTACTGCAAAACGTATATTAGAATTAGCGGAATCTCTAATAGGAAAAGGAATTATTAAAGATGTAAATATTTGTGATATTAGTGTAGAAGAAGCAAGAGGATCCAAAGAAATGATGTTTATAGGGAGTTCTATTGGAGTAGCTCCTATTGTGGAGTGGGACAATAAAAAAATAGGTAATGGAAAACCAGGACCAATTGTCTTCGAGCTAAAGAAATTATTATCGGACGATATCATAAATTCAAAAGACAGGCTGATCGAAGTGCAATATACTTAGCTAAGAGCAGCAAGCATAATACCTTCAGACAATGTAGGATGAGAGTGAATCATCATTCCGAGTTCCTCAATTTTAATTCCCCCTTTCATAGCAGCCACTCCTTCATGTACTAGATCTGCAGCATGGGAACTAACGATATGCATACCAAGTATCGAGTCATCTTCTGCGCAACTAACAATTTTGACAAAACCTTCTATAGTTCTATCAGCATGTGCTTTTCCTAGACCTCTAATATCAAAACGACTGATTTTAACACTTTTTCCCATAGATATTGCATCTTTTTCTGATAATCCAACCGATCCTATTTCGGGATATGTAAAAATCCCGCAAGGAACTAACGAGTAGTCAATCTTCGCAGGAATTCCAGATATATTCTCCGCAACGATGAACCCCTCATAACTTGCAACATGTGCAAGCATAATTCTACCAGCAACATCACCTGCAACATAAATATTTTCAACATTTGTTCTCATATTTTCGTCACAAAAAATTGTTCCATTACTCTCTATCTTAATTCCTACATTCTCCAAACCTATACCTTCAGAATTAGGAGATCTTCCGATTGCAATCAGAATTTTATCAACAACAAGTTCTTCTCCATTTTCAAATTGGACTAACACTTCATCATTTTGTATTTCAATACCAGAAACAAATTCATTGGTTCGAACTTTTATTTTTTGTTTTCTAAACTCACGTTCTAAGAATTTCGAAATATCAGAATCAAGATTTGGGACAAGACTCTCTAAACCTTCAATTACATGGACTTCCGAACCTATTTCGTTATAAAAACAAGCTAACTCACAACCTATATATCCACCACCTAAAACTAAAAGACGTTTTGGGATTTTTTCTAGATTCACAGCATGATCACTTGTAATGATTTTATCTCCATCTATAGGAAAGGAAGGTAAAGTTCTTGGTCTTGACCCTGTCGCAATAAGAATATTATTGGCATGAATATCACTAATTTCCTCATTCATATTTTTTACTCTCACACGATTGACTTCTTGAATCTCTCCCCGACCTTGCACAAATTCAACTCCATGATTTTTGAACAGATTAAAAATACCCTTCTCTAAGTTACTAACTATTTTGTTTTTCTTAGAAATCATTAGTTGCAAATCAGCAGAAAAATTTTCATTTAAAGTTATCCCGTAGTCGTTTGCTTTTTTTAAATTCCGAAATAATCCCGCAGATGAGATTAAACTTTTGCTGGGGATACAGCCTAAATGTAAACACGTACCACCAAGAGTTTTTTCATCAATGACTATGGATTTCTTGTTTTTTTTGGATAACTCTATAGCAGCGTGATATCCTGCTGGACCTCCTCCAATAACTGCCAAATCATATATTTTCATGAAAACTCCGGATTGTTTTGATTACTTAAAAAGATACGAAATTATAGATTCTATATAACTACAAATTAAAAAAATAATCAAAAGAATTAATGTAATTTTAATCAAAAAACACAATATCTGGGGATATTTTGTGGAAAAAGTCCATTATCTTGTGGATAAATAAAATTTTCTGTTGACACAATAAAAAGGAATATTTTACTATGTCTACTTGTCCATGAAGTATTATTTTTAAATATTCCTTTCGGAAAAGGTATTTTGTGCTTAATTTTAGAATTCAATCATTTCCCTTCCAAAGTAGCCCATCAGTAAAAAGATTCGGAGTTTTCAATGAAGTTTAAACGTAGATTTACAGAAGAAAATAAAGATTTTTATTCGGAAATTAATTTCATTCCTAGAACATCAAAAATCACAAATCCAGACGGTTCTTTAGTTTTTGAAGCTAAAGACGTGATGGTTCCTGAAAATTGGTCACAAGTTGCGTTAGATATCTTAGCTCAAAAATATTTTCGTAAGGCTGGGGTCCCTATTCACACAAAAAAAGTAAAAGAAAAGGGAACACCTGAATGGCTTCTAAGTTCGATTCCGGATGAAAAAGCTATGGATGGCATGAAGGAAAACGAGAAATTTGTTTCGGAAAATGATTCAAGACAAGTTTTTCATCGTCTAGCCGGATGTTGGTCCTATTGGGGTTGGAAACACAATTATTTTGACACGGAGAAAGACGCTCGAATTTTTTACGAGGAATTATCATTCATACTAGCATCGCAAATGACAGCACCAAACTCTCCTCAGTGGTTCAATACTGGATTACATTGGGCCTACGGTATTACTGGTCCTGCCCAGGGGCATTCATTCTGCTGCCCAGATTCTGGAAAATTGCAAAAATCTACAAATGCATATGAACATCCGCAACCACACGCTTGTTTTATTCAATCCGTTAGTGATGACCTCGTAAATGAGGGCGGAATTATGGACTTGTGGACTAGGGAAGCAAGAATATTCAAATACGGATCTGGAACAGGTTCTAATTTTTCAAATATTCGTGGATCTGGAGAATCACTTTCAGGTGGTGGACAAAGTTCTGGGTTAATGAGTTTCCTAAAAATAGGTGACCGCTCAGCCGGAGCAATAAAGTCAGGTGGGACAACTCGTAGAGCGGCAAAAATGGTTACATTAGACATTGACCATCCTGATGTTCGAGAATTTATTAATTGGAAAGTTCAAGAAGAACAGAAAGTTGCTGCTCTTGTTTCTGGAAGCAAGCACTGTAATCAGCATATGAATACAATTATGGATGCATGCAATAGGGAAAAACAAGCTGACCTAAATGGTGACCTATATAATCCAGAGAAAAATCCAGATCTTTCGCATGCGATTTCTGAGGCAATTAAAGCCTCTGTCCCTTCAAATTATATACAGAGAGCTATACAGTTATCTAAGCAGGGATACGTAAGTATAGAATTCGATGAATTAGATACAAACTGGGAAGGTGAAGGATATAGTACCGTCTCCGGACAAAACTCGAACAACTCTGTACGAGTAACTGACAAATTTATGAAAGCAGTAGAAAAAGATTCTTCATGGGATTTATTGAATCGTACGAACAAAAAAATTTCCGAAACTCTTAGAGCAAGAGATTTATGGGAGGATATAGGTTATGCAGCATGGTGTTGTGCAGACCCAGGAATTCAATTTGATACAACTATAAATGATTGGCATACGTGCTCTAACGACGGAAAGATAAACGGTTCTAACCCATGCTCTGAATATATGTTTTTGGATGATACAGCCTGTAATTTAGCATCTATGAACTTAATGAAATTTTTAGACGTTAATAATGGGACTTTCCAAGTAGATAATTACGAACATGTGGTTAGATTGTGGACTGTAGTCCTTGAAATTTCAGTACTCATGGCTCAGTTCCCTAGTTCAGAAATTGCTCAAAGATCTTACGATTACAGAACACTAGGCTTAGGGTATGCAAATTTAGGAACTATGTTAATGGTGATGGGAATACCTTATGAGTCTGTTGAAGCTCGCGCGTGGTGCTCCTCCATTACTTCTATAATGACAGGTTGTTCATATGCAACAAGTGCCGAAATAGCTGGAGAACTAGGCCCCTTTAAAAGATACGAACACAATAAAGACAATATGCTTCGCGTGATAAGAAATCATAGAAGAGTTGCCTATAATTCCCCAAAAAGTGAATACGAAAGCCTTTCAATAAAACCAGTCGGAATTGACCAGAAAATTTGTCCGAATTATATGCTCAAAGCAGCGCAAAAATCATGGGATAACGCTTTAAAACTAGGTGAAAAGAATGGGTATCGAAATGCTCAAGTTACTGTCATAGCTCCAACTGGGACCATAGGTTTAGTAATGGATTGCGATACCACTGGTATTGAACCAGATTTTGCACTAGTAAAATTTAAAAAATTAGCAGGGGGTGGTTATTTTAAAATAATCAATCAGTCCGTTCCTCTTGCATTAAGAAAGTTAGGGTATTCTGAGGAAGAAACAAAAGAAATTGTTGCCCACTGCAGGGGAAGAGGAACTATAAAAAATGCTCCACATATAAATCCTGAATCTTTAATAGAGAAAGGTTTCACAGATAAAGAAATACAAAAAGTTGAGTCTGATCTTGAAGGAGCATTTGAAATACAATATGCGTTTAACAAATATTCTTTGGGAGAAGATTTTTGTAAAGAAAATCTTAAATTAAAAGATGAGCAACTAGAAGGTTGGGATACTAATCTTCTTGAACTAATTGGATTTACTCAAGAACAAATTCAAGAAGCAAACGATTATGTCTGTGGAAAAATGACTATAGAAGATGCTCCTCATCTAAAAGAGGAACATTTGTCGGTTTTTGACTGTGCAAATAAGTGCGGC
>CENY01169414.1_pt1 | contig 38039 bp, 37 predicted proteins | sample 356181 | NCBI WGS metagenome assembly CENY01 (sample SAMEA2619840, study PRJEB7988) | marine metagenome | isolation source: saline water (ENVO:00002010), including
GCCACCCGCCCCTGTGCGGTGCCGATCAGTCCACGCTGGCTGCGATATTCGATCTCTCCGGTTTGCAAGACCCAGCGTCCGAAGCGGCGGCCCGATTTTTCTTCCATATTGGTGAGTTGGGCCGACACGCTGAATTGGTCGTCGATACGAATGGCGTCCATCCAGCGCCAGCGGGTTCCGGCGTAGATCCACTGAACGCCGGCCAGCTTGGGGGCTACGATGGTGGCATCCACTGCGTACAGGAACGATGGCGGTGCGATCAGTCCTTGCCATGGCGTGGCGGCGGCATAGTCGCCATCCACCCACAGCGGGTTGTCGTCTCCCACACCTTGGGCGAACTGACGCACGGCATCTCTTGTGGCGCTTTCCACCCACTGCATGCGGTCCCGGCGCAGGGGTACGCCGATCAGTTCTCTGGCTTCGGCGATTGTGTCGTCGTCGATGACACCCCAGCGGGAATTGGATTGGTCGGCCGTCATGCGCTAACCCGCGAATGCGATGGGTTCTGGGATGGGCAGCGCAGGCGTCTCCCCGCCGTCAGGCAGGATAACCAGGGCATCCCCCTGGGCCACACTCTGGCCCGATTGGTCCGTGGCGCTAATGGCTACCTGGACCACTTGGTGGTTGGCCTGTCTGAATAGGTGTGTGACGGCGCCCGAGAGGGTAGTGGTGGAGCCCAATCCCGGCTGCTGCAATAGGTCCACCCGCAGGCGGTGCAGAAATCCGGCGTCTCCGGCCCAATCGGTGAGTAGCTGCGTGCACCAGGAAGTGATCTGCGGGCCGGTCGCAATCTCTTCGTGAACACCGCCAACGCTCACACCACTGTGGGGCTCAGGGATGCCCAGGGCGCCCGCGCACCAGGCGACGATGTCCATGATGCTCAGCGGACCCTTGGTGAGCGGCCCGAGGCGGTCGCCCAGGGCCGTTTCCTGCCATTGGCGGGGTTCGGCGCCGCGTTGTCCTTCCGCCAGGATGTTCATTTCGATGCGTGCCAACTCTTCATCGGAATAGCGGGGTTGGGTGTATTCGGCCGCCGCGGTCTGCGCAGACGGACGAAGGCAGCGGGTGGTGACCTTGGCCACCAGGTGCCCGTTCCCGCCGTGAAAGGCCACGACACCGGTCTGGGTGATGCCGCTGGAATCTTCGTGGTCGGTCGGTGGCTGTGCGGCGGGTAGCACCGCCTTGCCCACTGGCAGCGTGTCGTACCAACACCAGTCCGCACCGACGTATAGGCGTGGTCGGGGATCGTGCCCGGGCGCCAAGGTGGTTTCATGCAGCGCGTAGAGAAAGGCTGGAGGGGCCAGGAGTCCTCCACGGCAGGACTGTTGAGCGTATTGCGGGTCCGACCACAACGGGTTGTTGTCGCCGATCCCCCAGGCGAAATGGCGCACGGCATCACGTGTGACGTCGCGCGCCCACGCAGGTGCGGGCTGCCCGGCCACCTGGCTAGACGGTGTACCGGTCGGTTATCTCGGCCGTACCCAACGTGCTGCCGTCGTTCTTGCCCAGCGCGATGCCGGGCCATCGGCCGTCGGCGAATATCACCAGCACGCTGGCGCCCTCGGGCCCGGCCACCAGTGGTCCGTAGCCTTTGTTCGCCAGGCCCACGCGGATGTCACCAGGATACAGCCACTGTGCGCCCACCTTCTGCGAGCCCGCCAGTATGATCTCCGAGTAATCACAGGCGTGGGTGTGGGCTTCGATGGTGCAGCCGGGGGGAAACCACATCTTGAATACCGTAGGCGCCGCTTCGTTGTCCGGCAGCCCGATTCGATACATGCTGGCCACGGCAGTTGTCGGCAGCTCGATGGCGCCGATCTCATCCCACGATGTTACGATATGACCGCGACGTTCCAGCTTTTCCTGAATTGCCTCTTGGGTCAGCGGCTCGGTGGTGGTCTGGTTTTCGGCACTCACTAGCTATTCTCAGCTTAAGTTGTTTTGGTACATAGTCGCACAGGCGGTGTGTTTCGGCCAAATACGAGTTGTTGTGTGGACGGCGTCCCCAGGCGTTGGGTTCGCGGGCCGATTTCAGGTACGCTGATGTTTGGTTGCGCCGGTTTCTTCGGTTGCGAGCCCAATACGGGAGGGAGGCGTCAGTAGATGGAAGGCAGATATCCCCCGGCAATCATGCTCACGCTGGCCCACTGTGCAGACCCTCAGCATACAGAGCAATGGCTGGATTGGTACGCGCGCATCCACACCCCAGATGTGACTTCTGCGGGTGTGTTCACCCACATGATCCGCTTCATGAATACGGCCCACGATCATGGCGGCTGCCAGATTGCCAACCTCAGCGAGACGGAATTTGCCGACCCTCTGGAAGCCATTGAAGCGCTCAAGGCGCGCCGCGCGCCATTTACCGGGGAAGACCGCCGCTCGCCATACACGCGGGTGGTAGAGGGGGGCGGCCCTATGGTGCGCGTTGGCGGTCAGTTTCAGTACGTCAAAAATGCGCCGGTGCGCAGCATCTTTCTGGAAGGCATGAGCCTAACGAACCCCGCGGCCGAGCGCGCGTTCAATCGCTGGTACAACGACGACCACATTCCGTCGCTGTTGAGTGGGGGCGGCTTTCAAAGCGCCTATCGTTATCAGGGCTTTTCGCCGCAAGGGCCTACGATGGAATTCGTCTGTATCTACGAAAGCGACCGTAGGGACGTAGAGCAGGCGTTGACGGAATCAATTGCTGTCGCACAAGGCGGTCAACGTGCGATTTTTGCGGATGCAAAGCCAACCTGGGAGATGACGGCAATACGTATCTGGCCTATGGAGGGACGCGAATCCTAGGCTGAGTCTGGCAAAGTAGGGTGGAACCAATGGGGAGACTGGAAGGTAAGGTGGCGCTGATCACGGGCGGTGCCCAGGGTCAGGGCGAGGCAGAGGCGCGCCTTTTTGCACGCGAAGGCGCTGCTGTGGTGATTGGCGATGTGCTTGAAGATATGGGTCGTGGGGTTGCTCGGGAGCTTTCTACTCATGGCGAGGCGCGGTTTGTGGGCTTGGACGTCACGAACGTGCAGCATTGGCAAGCGGCCATGGAGAAGGTCGAAGCCGCCTTTGGAAAGCTAGATATTCTGATCAACAATGCGGCGATATGGCGGCCGGAAGGAATAGAAGCCACCACGGACGAGAGCTGGGATACCATGTTCGCCGTCAATACCAGGGGTCCGTTTCTCGGCACGCGGGCTGCGCTGCCGCTGTTACGCAAGGGGACGGGCGCATGCATCGTCAACGTGGCGTCGGGATCGGCGCTCAGAGGTGCCAGGGGTGCTACGGCGTACGCGGCGTCCAAAGCCGCGTTGACGAACTTTACCCGTTCTACCGCCATCCAATACGGGCCCGAGGGCATCCGGGCCAATGTGATTCATCCCGGCCCCGTTAACACGGAGATGCTGCGTACCGGCATGCAGGGTAATCACGAGTCGGCGGCGGGTGCCCTGCCGTTGGGCCGCCTGGGGCTTCCTGACGACATCGCTTACGGTGCGCTGTATCTCGCCTCTGACGAGGCCGCGTTCGTGACCGGTGCCGAGCTGTGTATCGACGGGGGCTTGCGGGCCTGATATGGGCACCATCACTGTAGAGCGCGACCTCATGGTGCCCATGCGCGACGGGGTTTGCCTGGCCACAGACGTCTACAGGCCCGCCGATGAGGGGCAGCGTCCAGTGCTGGTGCACAGGATTCCGTACAACAAATCCATTGCCCACTACATTGGTAGCCAGATGCTCAATCCCATCGTCGGCGCCGAACGCGGCTATGTGGTGGTGGTGCAGGACTGCCGCGGATGTTATGCCTCGGAAGGCGTCATGACCCCCTACCGTCAGGAGGCGGGGGATGGGTTCGACACGGTTGAGTGGGCGGCGGAACAGGCTTGGAGCAACGGGCGCGTGGGCATATATGGATCCTCATACATGGGGATCACCTGTCTGCAAGCAGCATTGGCGGCTCCCCCACACCTTGAGGCAGCGGTGGCCTATCTGACAGGCACCAACCTCTATCAGGGGTGGGTATATAGCGGCGGCGCGCTGGAACTTGGTTTCAACATGGGCTACTCGCAAGGAAAGCTGCTTCAAGCCGTTGGCCGCCTCGGCTTGGACGAGTCCACCCAACAGCGCCTCATGCGCGAGTTCAGAGAATCCAACAGTGACCGCGCTGCGCTGTGTGAGTATCTTCCGCTGTCGGATGCCCCTGTTCTGCGAGAGCGCGAGGTCCTGCCCGATTGGCAAGACTATCTTGAGCATGATTGCTACGACGATTACTGGCATGAGACCGACGTGGTGGGGCGAGCCGCTGAGATCAACGCCCCCATCCTGCACATTGCCGGCTGGTACGACCAGTTCCTCAAGGGGCATCTCGATCTGAATCTCGCGCTGCAGGATCACCCGGTTGCGGGGTTGCGCGATGCGCATCGTTTCATAATTGGTCCCTGGGACCACAACTCCTACGAAGGCCACCGCCTGACCTGGGCCGGTGAGCGCAACTTCGGCGGCCAGGCTTTAAGCGGCGTGATGGGCCTTGGCGACACGATCCTGCAGTGGTTCGATCACTGGCTCAAAGATCGGGATACGCCGCTCATGAAGGAGCCGTCCGTGCGCTACTTCATGATGGGCGACACTAACGAGTGGATAAAGGCTAATCGCTGGCCGCCCCCAAACAAGCCGACCCGGTTTTTTCTGCACAGTGGCGGAACGGCCAACAGCCGCCTCGGAGATGGCATTCTCTCCCGCGATGAACCCGGCGATCAGCCTGCGGACACCTATTGTTACGACCCCGAGAACCCGGTACCCACTGTGGGAGGCAGAACCTTTTCGCTGGCTGCCGGAGAGAGTGGCGTGCAGGATCAGTCCGAGGTGGAGGAGCGCGAGGATGTGCTCGTGTACAGCTCCCAACCTTTGGAACGAGCATTGCAGATTGCCGGCAACGTTCGTGTGCGGCTGTGGATTGCCAGTGATGGTCCGGACACCGATTTCACTGGCAAGCTGGTGGATGTTGAACCAGGTGGCTACTGCGCGGTGGTGGCAGATGGCATCATGCGTGCACGCTTCCGCGACTCCTTTGAGCAGCCAAGCTTTCTCGTGCCGGGGGAGCCCACGGAATTGGAGATCGATTTGTGGGACGTGGCGTACACGTTCAAGGCCGGTCATGCCATCCGGCTCGAGGTATCCAGCAGCAGCTTCCCCCGCTTCAGCCGTAACGCAAACGGGTTGGTTTCGCCGGAGCGGGCGCTACCTGAGGATCTGCGTGTGGCCCAACAGACGGTATTTCATGACGGCCAGCGGCCGTCGCATCTCGTGCTACCGGTAATCGACTCGGAGTGAAGGGTACGCTTGACCTGGGTGATTGGGTGTTCGCTGCGGGGTGTGTTGGCGCTGCAAATCGGCACCGGGTGGCGCTGCCAGGCAGCCGAGCTCGTTGCTCGTACGGGGAATCACTGGGGTGGCCCGTTGCTGCTGCCGCAGGGCGCCCAGGACGGAAATGCCAGGTTACATCCGCTCCACAGTTTCAATCCCCAGCAACCCCAGCCCGCGCTTGAGTGTCCGTGCCGTGTGGTTGCACAGAGCCAGTCGGCTCGACCGCACCGGCTCGTCGGCGCTGAGCACCGGGCAGGCTTCGTAGAACTGGGTGAAGGTAGTGGCGAGTTCATAGAGGTAGGCGCACAGGTAGTGCGGGAATCCTTCGGCCGCCACTTGTTCGAGCACTTCCGGAAGGCGCAATAGCGCAACGCCGAGCTTGTGTTCCTGAGGCTCCGTGGGCGATATCTCAGCGGCGAAGCTGTCAGCGTCGATGTCGCCGCGCCGGAACAGGCTGCGGATGCGACTGTAGGCGTACTGCAGGTAGGGGGCCGTATTGCCTTCGAAGGAGAGCATCTGGTCCCAGTCGAATACATAGTCGCTGGTACGGTTCTTGGACAGATCCGCGTACTTCACCGCGCCGATTCCCACCACTCGAGCGATTTCGCTTTGTTCGGCTTCGTCGAGGTCCGGGTTCTTTTCGGCCACCAGCTGCCGGGCGCGGGTTTCGGCTTCGTCGAGCAGTTCGGTCAGCCGCACCACGCCGCCTGCCCGGGTCTGAAACGGCTTGCCGTCGGCGCCTAACATGGCGCCGAACGGATGGTGCTCCAGCAGCATGCCCTCGGGTGCCAGTTCGGCCGCGCTGGCTACCGCGAAGATCTGCCGGAAATGCAGCCCCTGGCGAGCATCGGTGTAGTACAGCACGCGGTCGGCGTTGAGGGAGCTGGTTCGGTAGAGGATGGCGGCGAGATCCGTGGTGGCGTACAGATAGCCGCCGTCCGACTTGCGTACGATCACCGGCAGCGGGTCGCCTTGCTTGTTGGTGAACTGGTCGAGAAATACGCACAGAGCGCCGTCGGATTCTTCGATGAGTCCCTGCTGCTCCAGCGTGGCCACTATGGTTGGCAGTGAGTCGTTGTAGCTGCTCTCGGGTGCCAGGTCGGTGCGCGAGAGCGCCACGCCCAGGCGTTGGTAGACCTCCTCGCAATGGGCCAGCGAGACGTCGATGAACCGTTGCCATTGGGCTTGCGCGTCCGGGTCTCCCGATTGCAGGCCAACCACCGCGGCGCGGGCTCGCGCAGCGAACTCCGGCTGCGAGTCGAAGCGACCCTTGGCTGCACGGTAGAACACTTCTAGGTCGGCCAGCTCATTGGATTGGTCTGCGTCGCTCACGTCATGCAGGTGTGCGAGCAGCATGCCGAACTGGGTGCCCCAGTCGCCCACGTGATTCTGGCGGATCACGGTATGTCCCAGCGCCTCGAGCACCCGAGCCATGGCATCACCGATGATGGTGCTGCGCAGGTGGCCCACGTGCATTTCCTTGGCCAGGTTGGGGCTGGAGTAGTCCACTACCACCGTCTGGCGGTTGATGCCTGCGCTCAATGGGGCTTCCGCCGCCAGGGTCGTGGCGATGAAGCTTCCCTGCAGGGTGATGTTGAGAAAGCCGGGGCCGGCGATCTCCAGGGGTTCGGCCAGGTCGTCGACGGTCGCCGCGGCCACCACCTGAGCGGCCAGCTCGCGAGGGTTCATGCCAATCCGTTTGGCCGCTCCCATGATGCCGTTGGCCTGATAGTCGCCGAACTCAGGCCGGCTGGCAGGCTGTACGGCAGCGGGCGAATCCGCGCCGGATGCCTGAGATAGCGCGGCGCCGATCCGTTTGTTGAGTAAGGCTCGAACGTTCACGAGAGCCCTCAATCAATCCTCGGTGGTGACGTCTTCCGCCTGGGCGCCTTTGTCGCGGGTGGCAACGACGAAGCTGACAGCCTGGCCGTCGCGCAGCATGGGACGTCGCCGGTTGTCTCCTTCGCCCACCTGCCGGATGGAGCGCTGGTGTACGAAAATCTCGTCGCCGTTCTCTCGGATGACGAAGCCGTAACCTTTGTTGCGGTTGAACCACTTTACCGTGCCCTGTTCGCGGGGGCCGCTGGGCGCGGGCTCGTCGGTGTCTTTGGCCTTATTGCCGCCCCTGCCGCGTGGCTCGCGGCGCGATTCGCCTTTGGGTTCGTTGCGTGATCGCCTGCGCGAGCGGCCGCCCCGTGACCGGTTCTGGCCGGGGGCTGCGGCCGGTGCTACGGCCAGGCGGTTGCTCAACAGCCCGTTGAGAAAGAGGGCAATGGTGGCTACCAGCAGCAGCGCGACATAGCTGTCGGGCCAAAGCCTGCTGGTGAGTTCGACTGTTACCGCCGCAAAGAAAAGGGCACTTGCGGCGGCGATCGCTACGGTTCGCATGGGTGATTTCCGATGAAAAAGCGGTGAATCATACCTAAGCTGGCGGACTTAAGTCAGCCACCTGTCTTATTACAGGCGTCTGGCGCGTAGGATGATGACGGGAATATCCGGCAACGCAGCTGATATGCCCTGCCGGGGGCTGGTATCGGAACCGGCGATATCCTCGATCACTTCCCAGCCGTTGGTTACCTTGCCGAAAACCGTGTAACCCGGACTGCCGCGCTGCGCGTTGAGATGAAAGTTGTTCTTCAGGTTGATGAAAAACTGAGCTGCGGCCGAGTCTGGATCGTCGGTGCGGGCCATGGCCAGGTAGCCTGGGCGATTGAACAGACCATTGGGTGACTCGTTAACGATCTGCTGGGGTGGCTCCCGGTAGCGCAGGTCCTTATCGAAGCCGCCGGTTTGAATCATGAAATTGGCGATGACGCGGTGAAAGATGAGGTTGTCGTAATAGCGTGCGTCCACCAGAGTCAGGATCTGGGCCACCGTGGCGGGTGAGCGCTTGGGATAGAGCTCCACGTCGAAGGTTCCGCGGTTGGTCTCAAAGCGTACTTGAGGCAGGGGCTGGTCGGCAGCGGCCCGCTTGGATTCCGCGGCAAGGGTTGCAGTGGCTGCCAACCACAGGAGGGCCGTTACGCAGGCGAGTAGTCGTTTCATTATTCGTCTCTGTGCAATGCTTGTAGATAGGCGGCCACGGTGCTGCTGAGGCCATGGTTCAGCGCATCGTTGATCAGCGCGTGGCCGATGGAAACTTCCAGCAGGCATTCGATCTGGTTGAACAGCTTGAGGTTCTCGGTGTCCAGATCGTGCCCGGCATTTACCCCCAGCCCGATGCTGTTGGCAAACCGGGCTGCATCCCGGTAGCGCTCGAAGGAGCGCTGGCTTTGCGCATGCTCGAGACCGTGTTCCCACGCGGTGGCCGCGAAAGGGCCGGTGTAGAGCTCGATGCGGTCGGCACCGCAGGCTTTGGCGCGTTCGATCTGTGCTTCGTCGGGGTCCATGAACAGGCTCACGCGGGCGCCTACCGATTGATAGTGGGCGATCCAGTCCATCAGTGCTGCGTTGTCGCCGGCCAGATTCCAGCCGTGGTCGGATGTGAGTTGTGAGTCTGAATCGGGCACTAAAGTCGCCTGGTGAGGCCTTCCGGCCTCGATGAGCGCGCTAAATCCGGGATAGCCGTTGTCTCGCGGGCCCGCCGCTGGGTTGCCTTCGATGTTGAACTCGATATGGGGGTAATTTTTCAGCAGCGCGGCCAGATCCGTTACGTCGTGGGGGCGGATGTGTCGCTGGTCGGGGCGCGGATGCACGGTGATGCCGGCTGCCCCCGCGGCGATGACGGTTTTGGCCGCTTCCACCACGCTGGGTTGGTCGCCTTCACGGGAGTTGCGCAGCAGGGCGACCTTGTTCAGGTTGACGCTGAGTACGGTCACTTAGGCTAGCTCCAGGCGCTGCGGCGCGGCCGTGCCTTGATGATGATGCCGAGCAGCAGGCCCAGCAGCACCAGCCCGGCGCCGATCAGCAACGAGTACTGCTGGGTGTTGGCTTCCAGTGCATCGCGCTCGTCCACCAGCGCCACTACTTCATAGCGCAGGCGCTGATTCAACTCGTTCAAGCGTACGTTGTTGGCGTGGGCATCGATGGCGCCGGAAGAGATGCGCTTGATCTCGGCAAGCTCGTCCTCCAGTTCCGACACGCGGCTGCGCAGCTGTGCGTTGTTTCGGTCTGCAGTGGATTTTTCCGAGCCCATAGCGCTCAGGCTCTGCTCACGTTCACTCAGACGTTGACTCAGACGCTCAACCTCGCGCTCGGCGCTGGCCAGTCGGTGACCGGCCGTGGGCTGGCTCACAACATGCGCGGATTGCACCCAGCCTTCGGTGCCGCGAGCGGTGCGGATCTGGGTGTAACCGTTCGCGTCGTCGGCGGCCAGCACGTCGAGCCGGGTGCCGCTGGGCAGGTAGTTCAGGATCCGGTACGCGTTGGAGGGGCCGCTGCGCAGGGGTACGGCGAGCTCGTCGGATACGTATTCGGCGTGGGCGCTGGACGCGCCGAGCAGCAGGGCGGCGTATGCCAGGGCGCGAAGGTGCTTACTTTTCAACTTCGAGTCCTTCCGTTTGCTCGCTGAGCAAGCCCTTCTTGGCCAGGTACAGCATGGTGATGAGAATATAAAGAAAGGTGAGGGCGAAGCCGCCGATGAGCTTGTAGCTCACCCAGAACTCGGTGGAAAAGTTGTAGGCCACCAGCAGATTCAACGCACCCGCTACGAAAAACCCCACCGCCCAGCCAAAATTGAGCTTGGTCCAGATCTCGTCCACCAGCGTGAGCTGTTTGTCGAACAAGTGCTGGATGATGTTGCGCTTGCCGATGAAGTGGGAGGCCACCAGAGAGGCGCACAGGATCCAGTTGACGATGGTGGGCTTCCACTTGATGAACAGCTCGTTCTGAAACAGCAGGGTGAGGGCGCCGAACACGATGCTGGCCCAGAAGGTGATGCTGAGCTCGCGGCTGATGGGCTTGCTCATCAGCTTGTAGACGACCACCTGCAGCGTGACGCCCGCCATGAGCGCCCCGGTGGCGTAATAGATGTCCGTGGTAAAGAACACCGCCACGAACAGGAGGATCGGTAGGAAATCCAGTAGCTGGTTCATTTATCTATTTGTGCTGGCGATTCGGGTGGCGTCGTGGCTGTTGGCGCGCGGCCGGTGGTATGACCCGGCGTGGAATGATAAAAGAATTCGCCCAACGAGTGTAACGGGCCCGTATACCCGCCCTTTAAAAACGAATGGCGCAATTTTTCAGTGTCCACCCCTCGCACCCCCAGCAGCGGCTGATTCACCAGGCAGCGGAGATCGTGCGTGGTGGCGGCATCGCCGTGTATCCCACCGACACCGCCTATGCGGTGGGGTGCCACATCGGCGACAAGCAGGCGCTGGAGCGTATTCGAGCCCTGCGCCGGCTGGACAAGAACCACCACTTCACCCTGACCTGCCGCGATCTGTCGGAAATATCGCTGTATGCGCGCGTGGACAACGCCAACTACCGCATCCTCAAACAGTTCACCCCGGGGCCGTTCACCTTCATCCTGCCGGCCACCCGGGAGGTGCCACGGCGGCTGGTGCACCCGAGACGGAAGACCATCGGTCTGCGCATTCCCGCCAATGCCGTTGCCCTGGCGCTGTTGGAGCAGCTGGGCGAGCCTATGATGACCACCACGATGCGGCTGCCGGGAGCGGACTATCCGTTCGCCGATCCGGAAGAGATCCGCTCGGCCCTGGAGCACCTGGTGGACCTCATCATCGAGGCGGGCATGGGCGGTGTGGAACCCACCACCGTGGTGGACCTCACCCAGGCGGGGCCGGAAATTCGCCGACAGGGCATGGGCGAATTCGCCTGAACGGTTCTATAATGAGCGCCGTCACCGCACCGCAGGGTCTCTTTTGAGTAGTAGCGAGTCGAGTCAACGCGTTCTTTCCGGAATGCGCCCGACGGGACGCCTACACCTAGGCCACTATCACGGCGTCATCAAGAACTGGGTTCAGCTGCAACACGAATACGATTGCTTCTTTTTCGTGGCGGACTGGCATGCGCTCACCAGCAGCTATGAAGATGCCCACGACGTGGAGCAGAACACCTTCGACATGGTGGTGGATTGGCTGGCCGCCGGCGTTAATCCCGGTGCGGCAACCCTGTTTGTGCAATCGCGGGTGCTGGAGCACGCCGAACTGCACCTGTTGCTTTCCATGATCACCCCGTTGAGCTGGTTGGAGCGTGTGCCCAGCTATAAAGACCAGCAGGTGAAGCTCAACGATAAAGACCTGGGCACCTACGGTTTTCTTGGTTATCCGCTGCTGCAGGCGGCCGACATCCTCATCTATCGGGCCGGCAACGTGCCGGTGGGGGCAGACCAGGTGGCCCATGTGGAGCTCACCCGCGAGATTGCCCGCCGCTTCAACCATCTTTACGGGTGCGAGCCGGGCTTCGAGCAACAGGCCGAAGCGGCCATCGGCAAGATGGGCAAGAAGGCGGCGCGCATATACAAGGAGTTGCGCCGCGGCTACGTGGAACAGGGCGATGGCGAGGCCCTGGAGCGGGCCCAGGCGCTGCTTGCCGAGCAGGCCAACCTGTCCATCGGCGACCGCGAGCGCCTGTTTGGTTACCTGGAGGGCGGGGGTCGGATCATCCTGCCGGAGCCCCAGGCGCTGTTGAACGAATACCCCACCCTGCCCGGACTGGATGGCGAGAAGATGTCCAAGTCCTACCAGAACACCATCGCGCTGCGCGAGGACCCGGATGTGGTGGACGAAAAGATCCGCACCATGAAAACGGACCCGGCCCGGGCCCGCAGGAGCGATCCGGGAGATCCAGCAAATTGCCCCGTTTTCTCCCTGCACGAGATATACTCCGACAGCGACACCTGCAAATGGGTTGTTGAGGGTTGCAGCAGTGCAGGCATAGGCTGCGTTGACTGCAAAAAGCCCCTGATTGAAGCGGTGAACGTGGAGCAGGACATCATTCGCAAACGCGCGGAGGAGTTCGAAGACGACCCGGACGTTGTCCACTCCATCCTGCAGGAAGGGGCGGACAGAGCGCGCGATGCCGCGCGCGAAACCCTGGAAGACGTGCGCGCTGCCATAGGAATCGGTCATCGATGAGCGACGAACCCGAAGTTCCCACCACCGAACCACCCCAGGGCCCCGATTTGGTCCGAGTGCGCGAGTCAGATCGCGCTGCGGTGGCCCTGGTGCGCGGCGAGGTGGTGACAGAGCTGCCCACCGATCTGTACATACCCCCCGACGCACTGGAGGTGTTCCTCGAAACCTTCGAGGGGCCACTGGATCTGCTGTTGTATCTCATCCGTCGAGAGAATCTGCCCATCCTGGACATCAAGGTGGCCGAGATCACGGCGCAGTACATGAGCTACATCGAGCTGATGCACGCCATGCAGCTGGAGCTGGCCGGTGATTATCTGGTGATGGCGGCCATGCTGGCCGAGATCAAGTCGCGCATGCTGCTGCCCCGGCCGGTCGGCGCGGAAGAGGATGAAGACGACCCGCGGGCCGAACTCATCCGCCGGCTGCAGGAGTACGAGCAGATCAAATCGGCGGCGGAGGATCTCGCCCAGCTGCCACGCATGGAGCGCGACATCTTCCCGGCCCAGGCGGAAAAGCCGGAGCTGGTTCGTCAGCACGCCGAGCCCGAGGTGGACCTGCGCGAGGTGCTGGTGTCGCTGGCCGAGGTGCTCAAGCGCGCCGAAATGTATGAGAAGCACAACGTGCAGCTCGAGGCACTGTCGGTGCGCGAGCGTATGTCGTCGATATTGAGCGGGGTCAACGAGGCGACCGACTTCGTACCGTTCACCGATTTGTTTACCGCGGAAGAGGGACGCATGGGCGTGGTGGTCAGTTTTCTGGCCCTCACGGAGCTGATCCGCGAGGGGCTTCTCGACTTCGTGCAGAACGTGCCGTTCGCACCCATCTATGTACGCGCAGCAGGAGAGTAGGTCATGGTAGACCGCGTGAATCCCGACAAGCTCAAGGCCATCATCGACGCGGCCCTGCTGGCCGCCGGCGAGCCACTCAGCGTGAACCAGCTTGCCAAGCTGTTCAGGCTGGGGGAGCTGCACCCTCAGGAAGGCCGCGATCAGATCCGGGAGGCGCTCAAGGAGCTGGAAGCGGCGGCGCAAGGGCGCGGCTATCGCCTGCGGCGCGTGGCCAGCGGCTATCGCTATCAGGTGTGCCAGGAACTGAGCTTGTGGGTGAGCCGCCTGTGGGACGAAAAGCCCCCTCGCTACTCCCGCGCGTTGCTGGAAACCCTGGCGCTCATCGCTTACAAGCAGCCGGTCACGCGGGGTGACATCGAGCAGATTCGCGGCGTCAGCGTGAGCCCGAACATCATGCGTACCCTGCTAGAGCGCGGCTGGGTGAAGGTGGTCGGGCAGCGCGAGGTACCCGGGCGGCCATCGCTGTACGGCACCACGCGTGCATTTCTGGATTATTTCGATCTCAAGAACTTGAGCGAGCTGCCGCCGCTCAACGAGATTCGCGAGCTCATCGAGCCGCTGGTGGTGGAAGAAGCACCGGAGCAGGCGGCTGACGGGCAGCCGGTGGAGGTGCAGATCGCGGCGGCGGAAACTTCCGAAGACCTCGCGTCGGCGGCGGCCGCTGACGCGGTTGACGGCGCCGAGCCCGACACACCCGATGCTGTGGAAGACGAGCGTCCGTCCGCTGAGGTGGTGGTGCTGCCCACGGCCTCCGTCTCTCCGCAGGGCAGTGGGGGCGCGCACTAACGTGTGCGGGCGAGTTCGGTTATGGGAGAAAAGCTGCAAAAGCGCCTGGCCGCCCTAGGCCTGGGTTCCCGACGCGAGATTGAAACCTGGATAGCCGCCGGCCGCGTGGCGGTGAACGGCGAGCTGGCCCATCTGGGCCAGCGCGTGGAGGACGCCGACCGTATCGACGTGGACGGCAAGCGCGTGGTCGCCAAGACATCGGTTACCCCCAGGGTGCTCATCCTCAACAAGCCGGCGGGCGTCATCTGCACCCGGCGCGACCCGGAAGGCCGCACCACGGTATTCGACGAGCTGCCCAAATTGCGCGGCGGTCGCTGGATCAGCGTGGGCAGGCTCGACATTCAGACCACCGGACTGCTGCTGCTCACCAACGATGGGGCGCTGGCCGACAAGTTGATGCGGCCGGCCACGGGGCTCGATCGCGAGTATGCGGTTCGCGTGAACGGCAAGCTGAGCGAGTCCCAGCAAGCCCGTCTGCGCGATGGGGTGACCATCGATGGGGAGATTCTCAGATTCAGCGACGTGCAGTACTACAACGGCAAGGGCGTAAACCACTGGTATCACGTGGTGGTGATGGAGGGGCGCAACCGCGAGGTGCGGCGTCTGTTCGAAAGCGTGGGCCTGGTGGTGAGTCGGCTGAAGCGGGTTCGCTTCGGGCCGGTGGTGCTGCCCTCAAGCCTGGCCCGCGGACGCGTGGCCGAACTCGGGGCCGCCGATCTCAAATCGCTCTACGGCCTGCTTAAACTGCCCTACGCGGCCGGTGCGCGGCCGCGGGCGGGCGAAAGAAACACGGGAAGTGGCAAGAAGGAGAAGACTTACCTACTGCCGTATCCCGAGCTCCCCGTATAGGCTCATCTCTTCTGCGGCCATTTCGGCCTGGATCTGCAGCGCTATCTTGAGGGTCTTGTAGAACGCGCGAGCGTCTCGCGGTTCGTCGTCCAACAGTCCTTCCTCATGCTCGTAGTCCCAGTTCGGCTCTTCCATACCGGCAAATCCCTGTGCTTTGTTGTTGGTTGCTAGATGTTATTGAGTGGCCCCTGCAAGGCTGTGACGCAGGTCTCGAATTTAGGGAACTATTTCGCCGTGGGCGGTTGTACGGTGGATCGTTAAACGTAGGGGCACGGTGGTGAGAAAGAACGATAAAGCGCGAATGCTGGTTTGGGTGGCAGGCCTGTTCCCGGCCGCCTGGCTCACCGAACACACCGGGCGCATCCGTTATCACTGCGATTGGGCGCTCAACGTTGTGCCCCGATCGAGGTCGGCCCGCGCGCACCTTTCCCTGTCCTGCGCTTTGGCATACCCTCGGCTCGGCGAATTTCGAGCACCGATGCAACAATAAAGGGGGGGAACGCGATGGGGCGAGTAACGGACAAGGTAGCGATCGTCACTGGTGGCGCATCCAATCCCGGGCTGGGCCGGACCACGGCGCTCACCCTGGGGCGAGAGGGCGCCAAGGTGGTGGTGACTGACCTGGATCTGGAGGGTGCCGAAGCCTGCGCGGCAGAGATCCGCGACGCGGGGGGCGAGGCCCTGGCCCTGCACCAGGATGTCACTGACGAGGGCCGCTGGCAGGAAGTGATTGCACAGACGGTGGCCGCATATGGGCGCCTGGATGTGATGGTGAACAACGCCGGCATCGCCGTGCTGATGCCTATGTCTCAGATGACGCTGGCCGATTGGAACAAGCAGATCGACGTGAATCTCACCAGCGTATTTCTCGGCTGCAAGTACGCCATGGAAGCCATGCGCGAAAGCGGTGGTGGCTCGCTGATTAACCTCTCTTCGGTGGCGGGTCTGGTGGGACTGCAGAACTGCGTTGCATACGGGGCGGCCAAAGGCGGCGTGCGCATCATGTCCAAATCCATCGCGCTGGAGGGTGCGAAGGACAACATTCGCTGCAACTCAGTGCACCCCGGTGTGATCTGGACAAACATGCAGGCGCAAGCCACAGGCAGCGCCGACATGAGCGATGCCCGCGTGCCCCCGGAGCGCGTGCCCCTGGGGCGCGTGGGTCAGCCCGAGGACATTGCCAACAGCATTTTGTATCTGGCCTCGGATGAAGCGAGCTACGTCACCGGCACCGAACTCACTGTAGATGCGGGCATGACGGCGCAGTAGCGTGCGCGGCGGGTGCCGGCGCCAATGCGCCGGTCAGGAGCGATACAGCTGTACGTTGCCAGCACCCGCATGCTGGGCTGACCTCAGCGCTTCGCGCGCCTGCGCCATGACTTCCCCGGCACTGCGCGCGTAGCAGGTTTTAGCCAGCCCCATGCATGCCGTGAGCCGCGTGGTGGCGGTGCCATCGCGCACCTGCAGCCGCGCGATCAGCTTATGGATCTTGTCTGCTACCCGCATGGCCGACCCTTCCGTTGTCTGGGGTAACAAAACCGCCACCACTGCTTCGTCGATCTGAAACACGCCATCGGCCTCACCCAGGTGCTCATCGATCTGCTGTTGCATGGCAGCTAACAGCGCCTGTGCCCATTGGGATCCGTCGCGTGTGCGGATGGCGGAGAAGCCATCCAGGCTGATCAGCAGCAGGGTGTCGTCGATGCCGTCGTCGTAGCTGACCTCCATCTGAGCGGCCTCCACGGCTTCGTCGCTCAAACCCTTGACGGCCCGACGGTGCCGCAAGGCGTTGCTGATGGGTGAGAGGGCCAGCGCGGTGAGGTCCTCGGCCTTGCCCAGTGATTTCCTGGTGATGGTTTGGCGAAACCACAACACCAGCTCCCCCAGGTTCCGTTCCTGGTAGTTGAGGTGATAGGTGACGGAGTGTGGCCCAGTCTCGCCCAGCTTCAGGTCCACTTTGTCTGTGGGATTGCGAAAGCGCAGGCCGACGCAGCGCAGCAGAGAGTGCGCCTGGGTGTAGAGCGTGCGTAGCAGATCTCCCAGCACCAGGTGGTGGTGCTGGGCGCGAGACAGGTTGAACGCCTCACGCGGGCTCAACTGCGTGAGGGCGCCGCTGGTTTTGAGCTTGGTAATCGATGCCATTTTTTGTCGGCCCCCTCCGACAATTTTTTTGGCGATTTACCCGGCATATTAGCAAGCGTTCGTGGGGGCGAGTTGCTGATAATGCAAAGCTATGTAAATACTTGGCCTTGCTCCGCAGGCCCTATTTTCAAGGGCCTGGCCAGTCTCTAGCGTCCAGCGCCTGGCCGCTGACGGAGTCGCTTGCGGACTCCATGAGGTAGACGAGCAGGTCCAGCTTGACCTCCGGCATGGGCACTTCGGCGGGATCTTCGCCGGGATAGGCGGTGGCGCGCAGCGCGGTGCGGGTGGCGCCAGGATTCAGGCTGTTCACCTTGAGGTCGCCAACGCCTTCGTGCTCGTCTGCGAGTACCTCCATGAATCCTTCCAGCGCGTGCTTGGCCACGGCATACGCCCCCCAGTAGGCGCGGCCCTTGCGCCCGACGGTGGAGGACATCAGCACCACGGAGGCCTTGGGTTCTGCCTGCTGCATCAGAGGCAACAGCGCCTTGCTGAGCACGAACGGCGCGATGGCATTCACCTGCATCACTTCCATCCACTCGTGGGTTGGGAAGTGTCCCACCGGCACCTTGGGTCCTAGCACAGACGCGTTGTGCAGCAGGCCGTGCAGCGTGCCGTAGCCGCCGGCGATGGCGTCGTGCAGAGCAGCCGCATTGTCGTCATTCAATGCGCGCAGATCGCAAGGCACGATCACCGGGCGGGTATCGGTATTGGCTTCGATCCAGTCGAACACCACTTCCAGGGGGCCACGCCGGCGCCCCAGCAGGATTACGTTGGCGCCGTAGCAGGCATACGTCTTGGCGGCGCTGGCTCCGATGCCGCTGCCCGCGCCGGTCACCAGAATGTTGCGCCCGGCCAGGCAAGCCTCGGCGGGTTGGTAGCGCCAGTTCTGCCGGGCTTCAGCCAGCTCGGGATAGTCAGGTTTTGGTGGCATAGAGCATGTAGTTTACGTCTACGTCGGACGACAGCGTGCATCGCCGCGTGAACGGGTTGTAGCGCACACCCACGATCTCCTGCAGCGCCAGACCTGCGTCGCGCACCGCGCGCGCCAGCTCCGAGGGCCGTATCAGCTTGTCGTAGTCGTGGGTGCCCTTGGGCAGCAGCCCCAGCACGTATTCGGCGGCCACGATGGCCAGCGCATAGGATTTGGGATTGCGGTTGATGGTGGAGAAAATGACGCTGCCGCCCGGGGCGGTAAGCGCCGCGCAGGCGCGCACCGTGGACGCGAAGTCGGGCACGTGCTCAAGCATCTCCAGACAGGTGACGGTAGCAAAGCCCTCCGGCCGCTCCGCCGCCATCGCTTCTGCGGTGCTGGCCAGGTACTCCACCTCGGCGCCGCTTTCCATGGCGTGCAGCCGTGCCACGTTGAGCGGCTTGTCTGCCATGTCGATACCCGTCACCTGCACGCCCAGCCCCGCCATGGCTTCCGTGAGCAGCCCACCGCCGCAACCTACGTCCAGCATGGGGCCGGCGCTGAGATCGGTGTGTTCCTGAATATAGGCCACCCGCACCGGATTGATGTCGTGCAGCGGTTTGAAATCACCTTCCGGATCCCACCAGCGGTGCGCGAGTGCTTCGAACTTCAGTAGCTCATCAGGGTCGACGTTGGCTTTACTCACGACGCGATCCTGCCTTGCCAGCTTGCCACGTCGGCCAACACAGCGGGTTCTTCCAAGGTGGTCAGTTGTCCTTCCTGCAGCAGGCGCCGGCCGCCAATCCACACGTCGGATACCGCACCCCCCGCGTGGGTGTGCACCAGTTGGGCGATAGGGTCGTACAGCGGCTGAAAGCGTGGCGCGCTTAAATCCACAGCCACCATATCGGCCGCTTTGCCTGCCTCCAGAGTGCCGGTGTCATCCTCGATACCCAATGCGCGCGCTCCGCCCAGGGTAGCCAGCTCCACGGCCAGTGGCGCCGGGAAAGCGCTGGCATCACCACTCTGATGCTTGCCCAGCAGCACCGCCAGGCGGGCTTCCGCCAGCAGATCCAGGCCGTTGTTGGAGGCCGCGCTGTCCGTGCCCAGCCCCACCTGCACGCCGGCGCGCATCAGCTGTGGCGTCGGACACATGCCGCTGGCTAGCTTGAGATTGGAATAGGGGCAGTGCACCACCTTTACACCGTTCTCGGCCATCAGCTCGATCTCCTCGCCGGTGAGCTGGGTGGCATGCACCGCCTGCAGCCGCGGCCCGAGCAGGCCGTGCTCGGACAGATAACGCACCCAGCTGGTGCCCACCCGCGATTTGGCGTCAGCCACTTCTTCGGCGGTCTCGTGCAGATGAATCTGCACGTTGGCGCCCAGCTCCTCTGAGTACATCAGAATCCTGTCCAGGTCCGCGGCCGAGACCGTGTAGGCGGCATGAGGCCCGAACGCGATGCCGATGGTGGGGTCGGCACGGTACGCATCGTGCAGGGCCAGGCCCTTGTGAAAACCCTCGTCGGAGTTGGCGCTCCAGGCGTTGGGAAACTCGATGATGGGAAACGCAATCTGCGCGCGCATGCCCACTTCGGCCGCCACCGCCGCGGTCACCTCAGGAAAGAAGTACATGTCTGAAAAGCAGGTAGTGCCGGACCGCAGCATCTCGATCATGGCCAGGCGCACCCCGGTGCGCACGAAGTGTTCGTCCACCCAGCGCGCCTCGGTGGGCCAGATCTGCTCCGAGAGCCACGTAGACAGCTCGGTGTCTTCCGCGAACCCTCGCAGCAGGCTCATGGCCGCGTGGCCATGAGCGTTGATCAGACCGGGCATCAGTGCGTGGTGCGGCAGGCTGACCACCTCACCGGCCTGAAACTCCGCATGGATGTGCTCGGAGTCGCCGAGCTTGCAGATGCGACCCGCGTGCACGGCGATGCTGGCGGAACGCAGGACGGCGTTGCTGGGGGCCACGGGGAGCATCCAGCCGGCGTCGATGATGAAGTCGCAGGGGGTGGTGGGCATCACGGGATTATAGACGTAGGCTTCGGCGTTTCGAATCGTTTAGGTTGATCGGCGTCTCCCTCCCAGAAGGGAGTGGCTAGGATCGTCGCAGCGCAGGCGCAGGCAAGCGCCGCCGGCGGTCGAGAGGTCACATTACTGCAAAACTCCGTCGCTCACCTGCGCTTGGGGTCGAGTGGTGGTGGGCGATTAGCGAGGTGTTGAGGTATGGTTTTCTGCGGTTTCCCCTCCCGCTTCGTGGTAAAATGGAGCGCTTTCTGACGCCGCCTCTTTATGTCTGATCTGGGCTCTGACCAAGGCCGGGAAATCGTCCCGGTCAACATCGAAGACGAGCTTCGCCAGTCCTATCTAGATTACGCCATGAGCGTGATCGTGGGCCGTGCGTTGCCGGATATTCGTGACGGGTTGAAACCCGTGCACCGGCGCGTGCTGTTCACCATGAACGAGCTCAACAACACCTTTAACCGGCCGTACATGAAGTCGGCGCGGGTGGTGGGCGACGTCATGGGTAAGTATCACCCCCATGGCGACGGGGCCATCTACGATGCCGTGGTTCGCATGGCCCAGGATTTCTCCATGCGCTACATGCTGGTGGACGGTCAGGGCAATTTCGGATCCATTGATGGCGATCCGGCGGCGGCCATGCGCTACACCGAGGTGCGCATGGCGCGGCTGGCCTCCGAGCTGTTGGCGGATCTCGATAAAGAGACGGTGGACTTCGTCCCCAACTACGACGAGACCCTGTCCATGCCCGAGGTGCTGCCCACCCGGGTGCCCAACCTGCTGGTGAACGGCAGCTCGGGCATTGCCGTGGGCATGGCCACCAATATTCCGCCCCACAATATGGGCGAGGTGATCTCGGCGTGTCTGGCGCTGCTGGACGACCCGACCCTCACCATTGATCAGCTCATGGAGTACGTGCAGGGGCCCGACTTCCCCACCGCCGCCATCATCAACGGCCGCGCGGGCATCGTGTTGGCCTATCGCACGGGTCGCGGTCGCATCTACGTGCGCGCCCGGGCCGAGGTGCTCGCGGACGACAAGGGCGGTAAAGAGACCATTCTCATCACCGAGATTCCCTATCAGCTCAACAAGGCGCGCCTGATCGAGAAGATCGCCGAGTTGGTGAAAGACAAGCGCATAGAAGGCATCACCGAGATTCGCGACGAGTCGGACAAAGATGGTCTGCGCATCGTCATCGAGGTGCGCCGGGGCGATTCCGGCGAGGTGATCCTCAACAACCTGTACGCGCAGACCCAGTTGCAGTCCGTGTTCGGCATCAACTGTGTGGCGCTGGTAGACGGCCAGCCCAAGGTGGCAAACCTCAAGCAGATGCTCGAGGCGTTTCTGCAGCACCGCAAAGAGGTGGTCACGCGTCGCACCATCTATCTGCTGCGTCGAGCCCGCCAGCGCGGTCACATCGTGGAGGGCCAGGCAGTGGCGCTGGCCAACATCGACCCGGTGGTGGAGCTGATCAAGCAGTCACACACGGGGGGCGATGCTCGCACGGCCCTCATGGGTCGCGGGTGGGAGTCGGAGGCGGTGCAGGCCCTGCTGGAGCGGGCCGGAAGCGACGCGTGCCGGCCCGATGGATTGAGCGACGAGTTCGGCTTTCGTGACGGCCTGTATTACCTGTCTGAAGACCAGGCCCAGGCCATTCTGGAGCTGCGTCTTCAGCGGCTGACGGCCCTGGAGCAGGACAAGCTCATGGAAGACTACCAGGGCATTCTGGACGAGATTGCCGACCTGCAGGAGATATTGAGTTCCCCCGAGCGGCTGCAGGCAGTCATTCGCGAGGAGCTCAACGATGTGCGCGACACGTACGGCGACGAGCGCCGCACCGATATTATCGCAACGCAAGAAGACCTCACCGTCGAGGATCTGATCACTGAAGAAGATCTGGTGGTGACGGTGTCGCACCAGGGCTACGGCAAGACCCAGCCGCTAAATGTGTATCAGGCGCAGCGGCGCGGCGGCCGGGGCAAGGCGGCCACATCGGTAAAAGACGAAGATTTCATCGAGCACCTGCTCATCGCCAACAGCCACGATACGCTGTTGTGCTTTTCCGACCTCGGCAAGGTGTACTGGCTGAAGGTGTATCAGATTCCTCAGGCCGGGCGCGGCGCCAAGGGACGGCCGCTGATCAACATGTTGCCGCTGGCGGCGGAGGAGCGGATCACAGCCATTCTGCCCATCCGGGATTTCTCCGAAGACCGCTTCATCTTCATGGCAACCGGCAACGGCACCGTGAAGAAAACGCCGCTAGAGCAGTTCTCCCGGCCCCGCAATAGCGGCCTGATCGCGGTGGAACTGGAAGAAGGCAATACCCTGGTAGGGTGCGCCCTCACCGATGGCCACTGCGATGTGCTGCTAACGGCGAGTTCCGGCAAAGCGGCGCGGTTCAAGGAGTCCGATGTGCGCGCCATGGGTCGAACGGCGCGCGGCGTGCGTGGTATTCGGCTCCCGGGCGGCCACCGGGTGATCTCCCTGATCATTCCGGACGAAGATGGCTTCGTGCTCAGCGCTAGCGAGAACGGTTTCGGCAAGCGCACGTCTACCGAAGATTTCCCCATAAAGGGGCGCGGTGCCCAAGGGGTGATCGCCATGCAGACCAGCGAGCGCAACGGCAGTCTGGTGGCCGCCGTGCAGGTGTCCGATGGCGACGAACTCATGCTCATCAGCAATTTGGGCACCCTGGTGCGTACCCCGGTGGACGATGTCTCCGTGCAGGGCCGCAATACCCAGGGCGTGCGGCTCATCAACCTGCGGGGCGATGAAAAGCTGGTGGGCGTGGAGCGCATCGTGGAAACCGAGAACGGCGACGCCGAAGAATCATGAGCAGAGCGTTCAATTTTTCCGCTGGTCCCGCCGCCATGCCCACCGAGGTGCTGGAGCGGGCGCAAGCTGAAATGCTCGACTATCGGGGCACCGGCATGTCGGTGATGGAGATGAGTCATCGCTCCAGCGAGTTCATCGAGATTGCCGAGCGGGCGGAAGCCGATTTCCGCGAGCTGTTGAGCGTTTCCGACGACTACGCTGTGCTGTTCCTGCAGGGGGGCGCCACGCTGCAGTTTTCCATGGTGCCGCTGAACCTGTTGGGCGATAGCGCCTCCGCCGACTACCTAGACACCGGCTCGTGGTCGGCCAAGGCCATCAAGGAAGCGCGCCGCCTCTGCGAGGTGAACGTGGTGGCCAGCAGCCTGGATCACATACCCAATCCTGATGAATGGTCTACAGACCCGCAGGCCGCCTATCTGCACATCTGCTCCAACGAGACCATCGGTGGGGTGCAGTTTCAGGATTTTCCCAGCGCAGACGTGCCGCTGGTGGCAGACATGTCGTCCGACATCTTGTCGCGTCCGGTGGATGTAAGCCGGTTTGCGGTCATCTATGCGGGCGCCCAGAAGAACATGGGCCCGGCCGGATTAGCGGTGGTTGTGGTGCGCAAGGATCTGCTTGGTCGTGCGCGGCCCGGCACGCCCAGCATGCTCGACTACTCGGTGCATGCCGAAGCCGGCTCCATGTCCAACACGCCGCCCACCTATTCCTGGTACCTGGCGGGCCTGGTATTCGAATGGCTCAAGGATCAGGGTGGCCTTGCCGCGGTGGAACACGCCAACCGGTGCAAAGCTTCTAAACTGTACGGCGTGATCGACGCCAGCGATCTGTTCCACTCTCCTGTGGCCAGTGCGGATCGCTCCTTCATGAACGTCACCTTCACGCTGCCTGATGCTGAGCTGGACGCGCAGTTTCTTGCCGGCGCACGCGAGGCCGGATTGCTGAACCTCAAGGGGCACCGCAGCGTGGGTGGCATGCGCGCCAGCATCTACAATGCGGTGCCCGAGGCGGCGGTGGATGCGCTGGTGGGCTACATGCGCGAGTTCGAGGCGGCGCACGGATGAGCAGCCGCGACGAACGGCTCGAGGAGGTGCGTCAGCGTATCGACGCCATCGACCGGGACCTGCAGCGCCTGCTCAACGAGCGGGCTGAGTGCGCGCTCAAAGTGGGGGAGATCAAGCAGACCGATCCAGACACGGAGAATCCAGCCTTTTACCGGCCGGAGCGCGAAGCCCAGATACTGGCTCGCATTCAGCGCGACAACACCGGGCCGCTGTCGAACTCCGACATCGCCAGCCTGTTCAGAGAAATCATTTCCTGCTGCCTGAATCTGGAGCAGCCCCTCACCATTGCCTATCTGGGCCCGGCCGGCACCTATACCGAAGCGGCGGCGGTGAAGCAGTTCGGCCACTTCGCAAAGACCGCCGCCATGGCCTCCATCGACGAGGTGTTTCGCGAGGTGGAGACCGGCGGTGCCCAATACGGCGTGGTGCCGGTAGAGAACTCCACCGAAGGCATGGTTAACCACACCCTGGATTGCTTCATGGAATCGCCGCTGACTATCTGCGCGGAAGTGGAGCTGCCCATTCATCATGCGCTGCTTGCCGCGCCGGAGACGGATACGGGCGCTATTGGCGAGATTCTCTCTCACTCTCAGTCGCTGGCCCAATGCCGGGCCTGGCTGGACGCCAACTACCCTGGCGTGCAGCGCACACCGGTGAACAGCAACGCGGAAGCCGCCCGGGTGGTGGCGGGGCGCGCGGATGCCGCCGCCATTGCCGGCGACATGGCGGCCGAGCGCTACGGGTTGCGCATTCTGTCGCGCAACATCGAAGACGCTGCGGACAACAAGACACGCTTTCTGGTCATTGGCGATCAGCCCGTGGGTCCCAGCGGCAATGACAAAACGTCCATGCTGGTGTCGTGCCGCAACGAGCCGGGGGCGCTGTATAAGGTGCTGGAGCCGTTTCACCGGCACGGTATTTCGCTTACGCGCATCGAAACCCGTCCCGCCAAGGTGGGCACCTGGTCGTACGTGTTCTTCATCGATTTCGATGGGCACCAGAGCGACGCTGCGGCCAAGGCGGTGATCCAAGAGGTGCGGGGTGTCGCTATGGACGTGCGCTCGCTCGGCTCATACCCCCAAGCGGTCGTGTGATCATCAACCCCAACATTGCGGGCCTGACGCCGTATCAGCCCGGCAAGCCCATTGATGAGGTCACCCGCGAGCTGGGCTTAAACTCCGTGGTGAAGCTTGCTAGCAACGAAAACCCGCGCGGTCCTGGCCAGAGTGTGCGCGATGCCATCATGGAAGCGTCCGATCAGCTTTCGCTGTACCCGGACGGCAGCGCCTATCGCCTCAAACAGGCCCTGGCGGAGCGGCTGGGCGTTGGCCCCGAGCAGCTCACAGTGGGCAACGGTTCAAACGACGTGCTCGATCTGGCCGCGCGCATCAGCATCACCCCGGGCGCCGAGACGCTGGTGTCCGAGCATGCTTTCGTGGTGTATCGGCTGGCCACTGCCTGTGCGGGCGGCACCCTGGTGGAGGTGCCGGCTCGAGAGTTCGGAACGGACCTTACTGCCATGCAGGCGGCCATCACCGACGCCACCGCCATCGTCTTCATTGCCAACCCCAATAACCCCACCGGTACCTGGGTAGGGGAGTCGGCGTTGGTCGATTTTCTCGATGCTGTGCCGCGCGAGGTCTGGGTGGTGCTGGACGAGGCGTATCTGGAATACGTTGAGGAGTCGGCTTATCCCAATGGGGTGAAGCTGCTGGACCGTTATCCCAACCTTATCGTCACCCGCACGTTCTCCAAGATCTACGGGCTGGCCGCCTTGCGCATCGGCTACGCGGTGAGTTCTCCCGAGGCGGCGGATCTGATGAATCGCGCGCGCCAGCCTTTCAACGCCAATAGCCTGGCCATGGCGGCCGCCCTGGCGGCGCTGGAAGACGAAGCGTTCGTGGCCGAGAGCCGGCGCTTGAATCGCGAAGGCATGCGGCAGGTAGTGGCGGGCCTGGAAGCACTTGGTCTGGCGCACATACCGTCCGTGGGGAATTTTGTCAGCTTCGATGTGGGCTGTCCCGCGGCCCAGGCGTTCGATGCCTTGTTGAAGCAGGGCGTCATCGTGCGGCCCGTGGCCGAATACGGCTTGCCCCAGCACCTGCGCGTGACCGTGGGTGTCGCCGATCAGAACGAACGTTTTCTCGCCGCTCTGGCGCGTGTTCTGCCGGAGCTGCAGGCATGATGCGGAACGACGCATCGTGAAGCTGGCGGTGGTAGGAACGGGGCTGATCGGGGGCTCGTTCGCCCTGGGCGCGCGCACCCGCAACCTGTTTCAGGAGTTTGTGGGCGTGGACCCCCAGCAGCCGGCCTTGGATGCGGCCGTTGCCCTGGGAATCGTCGACCAACCTGCCGCCCAGGTACCCGAGGACGCAGACGCGGTGCTGCTGGCCGGGCCCAGTGACACTATTGCCGACTGGGTGGTGCGTCTGGCTGAACATCCGGCGGTGGTGTTCGACGTGGGTAGCGTAAAGGGCGCCATCATCGATGCGGTGCGCGCTGAACTCGGCTCGCTGCCACCGCGCTTCGTGCCCTGTCACCCCATTGCCGGGCGTGAGCGCAGCGGGCCCGGCGTGGCTGACGAAGACCTGTTTGCGGATCGCATGGTCATCCAGACCCCCGCAGCGGAGACCGATGCCGCCGCCCTGGAGCAGGTGGTGTACTGGTGGCGAAGCCTTGGGGCGCGCACGCTGGACATGGCGCCCCGCGAGCACGACACCGTTTACGCGCTCACCAGCCACCTGCCTCATGCGCTGGTGTTTGCGTACCTGCAGCGCATCCTGCCGGAGCAACTGCAGCACGCGGGTGGGGGGTTCAGGGATTTTTCGCGAATCGGTGGCTCCGATCCCGACATGTGGACGGCCATCTTCGAACTCAACAAAACGGCCCTGCTGCCAGCGCTGGATGACTTTGCAGAGGATCTGGCGCGGCTGCGCGAAGCCGTGGCCGTAGGCGATGCCACTGCTGTGCGCGCGCTGCTGGAGCAGGCCCGGTCCAATCGGGCGGATTACGATGGCGACTGACTCCACGCCGGCTCCGGTGATCACGGTGGACGGGCCGGGTGGGTCCGGTAAGGGCACGCTGGCCGCTTTGCTGGCCGAACGCCTGGGGTGGGCGCTGCTGGACAGCGGCGCGCTGTATCGCATCGTGGCGGTGGTGGCCCGGGACCAGGGCGTGCCCTATGGCGACAACACCACCGATGAGCAGGTGGCAGCGCTGGAAGCCCTGGCGGGGCGTCTGGAAATCCGCTTCGAGGCAGGCAAGGTCTGGGTGGATGGGGCTGATCTGAGCACCGAAATTCGCACTGAAGATGCCAGCACGCGAGCATCTCGGGTGGCCGCGCTGCCCCCGGTGCGACGAGCTGTGCTGGGCATACAGCGCGGCATGCGCGCAGCCCCGGGCTTGGTGGCCGACGGGCGCGATATGGGCACCGTCGTGTTTGCCGATGCTGAGCTTAAAATATTTCTTGACGCGAGCGCCGAAGTGCGTGCGCAGCGCCGCTATAATCAATTGAAAAACAAAGGGTTAAGTGTTAACTTGCGCGACCTTCTCGCCAGCATACAAGAAAGAGACGAGCGAGATAGAGGGCGCGCTGCATCACCATTGGTTCCCGCGCAGGATGCGATACTCATCGACAGCACCGATATGTCCGTAGACGAGGTGCTCGAACGGGTGCTCGCAGAAGCGAAAGCACGGGGGCTTTGCTGACGGTGATGAGCGCGAAACATTAACTGACCTCGGCTGGTTTCCCGACTCGACCCGCCGAGCCAACCGGAGAAGCCGCGCTGCCAGGCGCGGATTACGTATGAGCGAAAATTTTGCCGACCTTTTTGAAGAGAGCCTCCAAACGGTAGAGATGGAGCCTGGTTCCATTGTTACCGGCACGGTAGTAGACATAGACAACGATTGGGTGGTGGTGCACGCCGGGCTGAAGTCCGAAGGCGTTATTCCGCGCAATCAGTTCCTCGACGAGACGGGGGATTTCTCCCTGTCCGTGGGCGACCAGGTACAGGTTGCCATGGAAATAGTGGACGACGGCTGGGGCGAGACCCGGTTGTCGCGGGAAAAAGCCAAGCGGGCTGAATCCTGGATGATGCTGGAAGATGCCTTTAACAAGAGCGACGAGGTCACGGGCATCATCAACGGCAAGGTAAAGGGCGGGTTTACCGTCGACATCAACGATATTCGGGCGTTTCTGCCAGGCTCCCTGGTGGATATCCGCCCCTTGCGCGAGACCACCCATCTGGAAGGCAAGCCGCTGGAATTTCGGGTGATCAAGCTCGACCAGAAGCGTAACAATGTGGTGGTTTCCCGCCGCGCCGTGCTCGAGCAGGAAAACAGTGCCGAGCGCGAAGCCCTGCTGGAATCGCTGCAGGAAGGACAGGACGTGAAGGGCATCGTGAAGAACCTCACGGACTACGGCGCCTTCGTAGACCTAGGCGGCGTAGACGGCCTGCTGCACATCACCGACATGGCGTGGCGCCGTATTCGTCACCCCAGCGAGTTGGTCAATGTGGGCGAAGAGCTGGATGTGCGCATCCTCAAGTTCGACCGCGAGAAGAACCGGGTGAGCCTGGGCATGAAGCAGCTGGGCGAAGACCCCTGGGTGGATATCACCCGCCGTTACCCCGAGGGCTCCCGCGTGCAGGCCAGCGTAACCAACCTCACCGATTACGGCTGCTTTGCCGAGATCGAGGAAGGCGTGGAGGGTCTTGTTCACGTTTCCGAAATGGACTGGACCAACAAGAACATCCATCCCTCCAAGGTCGTCAACGTGGGCGACGAGGTGGAGGTGATGGTGCTGGACATCGACGAAGAGCGCCGCCGGATTTCGCTCGGCATCAAGCAGTGCCGCGCCAACCCCTGGGATGAGTTTGGTGCGATCAATGCCAAGGGCGACCGCATTCGCGGGACGATCAAGTCCATTACCGATTTCGGTATCTTCATTGGGCTGGACGGTAGCATCGACGGTCTGGTTCACCTGTCAGACATCTCCTGGAACGAGCCCGGTGAGAGCGCCGTGCGACGTTATTCCAAGGGCGAAGAGGTCGAGACCATCATCCTGTCTGTGGACCCGGACCGGGAGCGCATCTCGCTGGGTATCAAGCAGCTCGATCAGGATCCGTTCTCTGACTACACCGCGGTGAATGATCGTGGGTCCATCGTCACCGGCGTGATCGAAGAGGTGGAACCCACGGGAGCTACGTTGCGATTGGCTGAGGAGCTCACCGGCTATCTGAAGGCCTCCGAGATCAGCATCGATCGCGTGGAAGACGCGCGCAACGCGCTCAGCGTAGGTGACGAGATCGAAGTGAAGATCGTCAGCGTAGACCGCAAGAACCGCTCCATCGGTTTGTCCATCAAGGCCAAGGACATCCAAGACGAGCGGGAAGCGGTGCGTGAGCACCAGCGTCAGGAAGAGGAGCGCGGTGGCCCGGGTACCCTGGGCGATCTGATCAAGGCGCAGATGGACCAGAGTCCCGCAGGGGACAGCGAGTCTGACGGGTAGCGCATGGAGCGCCTGGCGTTGAGCCGGGCGCCCGCTAGTGCTCTGCCAGGGGTGGGGAGAGGACGGGGGTTCGAACAATGACAATAACGATATTGGCGGCACCATGACCAAATCAGAGTTGATCGAACTTATTGCCGCCAAGCAGAACCAGCTCAGCGCCAAAGATGTAGAACTGGCCATTAAGACATTAATCGAGCAGATGTCGGAAACCCTGGCTGCCGGCAACCGTATCGAAATCCGGGGGTTTGGCAGCTTTTCTCTGCACTACCGGGCGCCCCGAATCGGGCGCAACCCCAAAACGGGTGAATCGGTCGGCCTGGCGGGCAAGTACGTGCCCCATTTCAAGCCCGGCAAAGAGCTGCGCGACCGCGTCAACCAGAGCATGCACAGCGCCGAAGTGAATCCGTACGAGGAGCCGAACTAGCCACCCATGGCTTGGTTGCTCCGACTATTGTGGGGGTTGCTGGCGCTGGTGGCGTTCTTTCTGGCCGCACTCGCGGTCAATCAGGATGAGATTATTCTGACCTTCCTGCGCTGGGAGACGCCCAGCCTCAGTGTGTTCTGGTGGCTTCTAGGGGCCTTCGGATGCGGGCTGGTTCTGGGCCTGCTGACGATCCCCGTGATCGTCGCGCGCGAGCGCCTCAAGCATCGAGTATTGTCCAAGCGCCTGGCACAGGCCGAGAGCGAGCTCAGCCAGGTGCCAAAGAACGCGCTGCAAGAGTGATCGCTGATGCCCGAGAACTTCGCCCTATATCTGCTGCTGGTCGTGGCCCTGGGTATTGGTTACCTGCTGGGGCGATGGGAACGAACAAGGCGACGCACGCCGACCGCTAGTATCGGTCGCGACTACTTCCGCGGGCTCAACCGCCTGCTCAACGAGCGTCAGGATCAGGCCATCGACACCTTCATCGAGGCCATTGCCTCAGACAGCGACACGGTGGATACCCAGCTGGTGCTCGGCAGCCTGGTCAGGCGTCGAGGTGAGGTAGACCAGGCCATCCACATCCACCAGAACCTGCTGGCGCGGCCGGCGCTGTCGGCGAGTCATCGAACGCAGATCGAGCTAGAGCTGGCGCGCGACTATATGGCGGCGGGTCTGCTAGACCGCGCGGAAAATCTACTCTTGGAGCTGTTGGAGAGCGATACAGGCGCCAAGCACGCTGGGCTGGAAATGCTCGTGGAGATCTACCAGCGCGAGAGCGACTGGGCCCGGGCCGCCGAGATGGGCCAAAGGCTCATGCGCCACGACAAGTCGGTGCGTCGGAAACTGGCGCACTTTCAGTGCGAGCTGGCCCAGGCTGCGCTGGCCGAAGGTGATCTGCGCCTTGCCCGCGAGCTGCTGGCAAAAGGGGCTGACGCCGATCCGAGCTGTGCGCGGGTAAACCTCATTGCGGCGCAAGTGGAACTGGCTGCAAAACGCTATCGGGAGGTGAAGCGGCGGCTGAAGCAGGTGCGCGCCCAGGACCCCGAGCTGGTGGGCGAAACCCTGGATCTATATCGGCAGGCCTGCGCCGGGCAGGCGGACGAGGCGGACTATCGTAAGTATCTCAACGCCTGTCTGGCCGACGCACCCCTGCCGCGCGTGGTGGAGGCGCTGGCGGACCATCTGGAGCGCGAGCAGGACGCCCAGAAGGCGCGCCGTTTCGTAATCGACCAGCTCAGCTGCCTGCCCAGTCTGGGTGGTTTCGTCATGCTGCTCGACCGGCTGCAGCGCGACGAAGAAGCCCTGCAGATGGAAGAACTGGCTTCGCTGCGCCGCTGCGCGCAATCGTTGCTGTCGGAGCAATCCAGCTATCGTTGCAACGAGTGCGGCTACAGCGGCCACTCCCTGCTGTGGATGTGTCCCAGCTGCCGTAACTGGGGCAGCGTCAAACCCATCGTCAATCGCGCCGCCGACTAGCGCCGCGGGCTTACACCATACGACGACGGGGGCCGGCAGTGCTGCCGGCGATGTCTGCTTATCCGCCGTTCGGCCACTGCCTACCATCTGTCGTCTTCGCAAAAACGTAAAGGAGTGAAAATGGCGGCGATTAGTGTGGATTGGGTAGCGGGTGGTTGGCAGGCGGCCGGGAATGAGAGACGTTGGTGGCAGCGCCTGACCGGGCCCGGGGCGTATCGGGGCTGGGTAATGCGCGGCCTTTTGTGCGCCGGCTTGTTGCTGGCAGGCCTGGTTCAGGCCGACGAGCCCCAGGTGGTGAACATCAACAGCGCAGACGCCACAACCCTGGCTCAGGTGCTCGACGGCGTGGGCCTCAGTCGGGCCCAGGCCATCATCGACTACCGCGACCGGCACGGCGACTTTCGTGACGCATACGAACTGGCCAACATCAAGGGCATCGGTGAGCGTACCGTGGAGCAGAACGAGCACAGGATTCTGCTAGCGGACTGAGCCTGCCGGGCTGGGTCCGGCGCGCCGGGCCCAGCTTCCCCCAGCGCCGATTTCGTTGTCCGTATCGACCGGAGTGTAGGCCCAAATACCTGTCGGACACGTTAGAATATGCGCCATTGCGTATAGAGCACCTGCAATGCCGACCGCGCGGACGCTGGCGCCCTACGGGCGTAAGTGAGTGAAGATTCTCTTCGTCGTTAATGAAGGCAACTTTTTTCTCTCCCATCGGCTAGCGCTTGCAACCGAAGCCCAACGCCGGGGCCTGGAGGTGGGCGTGGTCTGCGCTACCGGTACGGGAGAAGACAACGTGCGGCGTGCGGGCATCTCGGCAATCGGCGTGCCGCTGTCGCGTAGCGGCTTGAATCCCATAGAAGAGCTGCGCTCGCTGCGTGCTCTGTCCCGAGTCTATCGCGACCAGCAGCCAGACATCGTGCACCACGTGACCATCAAGCCCGTGCTGTACGGAACCACTGCCGCGCGTTGGAGCGGCGTGCCTGCAGTGGTGAACGCGGTGCCCGGCATGGGGTTCGTTTTTACCGGCCAGGGACTTTGGGCGGCCATTCGGCGCGGCTTCGTCCGGGTGCTGTACCGGCTGGCGATGAACCACCCCAACATGCAGGTGATCTTCCAGAATTCAGAAGACATGCAGGGTTTTCTGCAAAGCGCCACCGTCGACCGGGCGCACGCTACGCTCATTCGCGGCTCCGGCGTGGATCTGGAACAGTTTGCCTACACCGAGGAACCCGAAGCTCCCATCACGTTTCTGTTGGTGGGGCGCATGCTGCGCGATAAGGGGGTGGCTGAGTTCGTTGCCGCAGCGCAGGGTGTGCGGCGAACCCATCCCGAGTGGCGCTTTCGTCTGGCCGGCGACGTGGATCCGGGCAATCCGGCCTCGCTCACCCATGCGCAGATGATGGCCTGGCATCGCGCGGGCGACGTGGACTGGCTCGGTCACTGCGAGGATGTGGCCGCACAGATGCGCGCCGCGCACGTTGTCTGCCTGCCTTCCTACCGCGAGGGCCTGCCTAAGACTTTGCTCGAAGCAGCGGCCTGCGGCCGCGCCATGATTGCCTCTGACATCGCCGGTTGCCGAGAGGTGCTGCGCGACCGTGTCAACGGGCTCATGGTGCCGCCCCGCACGGTGGAACCCCTGACTCGGGCAATGCTCACGCTGGGAGAGGATCCGGCGCTGCGGGAGCGATTCCGGCGCACCTCCCGGGAGAAAGCCGAAGCGGTGTTTTCCGTGCAAGACGTGGTGCGGCATACGTTCCGTGTGTATGACCAACTGCTCCCCCAATGAGTGCGGCTGCGCGTACGGCAGTGATCACCGGGGCCAACGGCTTCGTGGGCAGCCATCTGTGCGCGGAGCTCGCCAGGCTTGGCTGGGAGGTGCGGGTGATCAGCCGCGGGCTCGCGCCGGCCGGGGCCCATCGCCCGGACGTGGATCTGTTCAGCAACGGTGATGCACTGAGCGCGGCAATGGCCGGTGCGGATACCCTGTTTCACCTGGCGGGCATTGCTCACGAGCGGGTGCCGGCTACGGAGCTCGACGCGCTTAACCGCCTGAATGTAGACACGACTATCCGCCTGCTGGCGGCGGCGGACATAGCTGGAGTGCCGCAGATGGTCTGGTTGAGCAGTATCAAAGTATTGGGAGATGTCAGCCATCGGCCGTTGCGGCCCAACGATCCGTATCAGCCGGGAGACGCATACGCGCGCAGCAAAGTGCGCGCCGAGCAGGCGTTGCAGGATCATCCGGCGCGCACCACCCATGTGGCCGTGGTGCGTCCGCCCCTGGTATACGGCAGTGGTGTGCGTGGCAACTTCCGCGCGCTGATGGACTGGGTTGCCAGGGGCGTGCCGCTGCCACTGCGGCGCGCGTCGAGTCCGCGCAGCATGGTGGGGGTAGGCAACCTGTGCAGCTTGCTGGTGCGCCTGGGCGAACCGCGCTCCGGCATCTTTCATGTGGCCGACGGGGATGATCTCAGTGTGGCCGATCTGGTGGAGCGCATGAGCCAGGCGTTCGGCCGGTCGTCGCGACTATGGTCGGCACCACCCGGGACCATTGCCTTGCTGGCCCAGCTAGCCAGACGCCCGGGCCTATACTCGCGCTTGTTTCATCCGCTGCAGGTGGATCAAAGTGAGACTGCCGAAGCGTTGGACTGGCGCCCGCCCCACAGTGTGGCGTGGCAAATGCAGGAGACCGTGTCGTGGTTTCGAGCGCAGCGCTGATTTATCTGCTGGTGGGCTTCGTGGGTGGGCTCGCGGTGGAGTTCTTCATTATCCGCGCCAGCGTGAGCATTCGCCTGTTGGCCCACCCCAACGAGCGCAGCTTCCACACGGTGCCCACGCCCACCGCCGGTGGCCTTGCCTTCGTTATCCCTGTGCTCGCGTTCGTGGCGCTGGTAGCCATGGAGCGGGTGCTGCTGGCCCAGGGGCTGTTTGCGGGTGCTGCGCTGCTGGCGTTGGTGAGTTTGTGGGACGACATTCGTGAGCTTCCCTCGGCGTTGCGCTTTGGTTGTCAGGTCGTGGCAGTGGCGGCCGTGGTGTGGACCTTGCAGCTGCCCTGGCACTGGGTGTGGGTGGGTCTGATCGCCCTGGGCCTGCTGTGGCACCTGAATCTGTTCAATTTCATGGACGGCATCGATGGCATTGCCGGGGTCCAGTGCCTGCTTTTTTGCGCCGGCGCGCAGCTGCTCACCGGTGGCATGTCAGGCTGGATGGGCGACGTGATGTGGCTGCTCATGGGGGGCGTGCTGGGGTTCCTCGTGTACAATTGGCCGCCCGCGAAGATATTCATGGGCGATGTTGGCAGCGCATTCCTGGGGCTGTTGCTCAGCCTTATGGTGGTGGATCTGTGGGCGACCGGGCACCTGCCGTTGGTGGCTTCTTTGATACTTCTTGCCGGGTTCTGGTTTGACGCCACTTATACCCTGTGTGTGAGAATGATCACCGGTCAGGCCTTCACCCAGGCCCATCGTAGTCACCTTTATCAGCAGGTGGCAGATCGTAAGGGGCACCGGTGGACCACCACGGTCTTCTTGCTGTTCGGCGTGGTCTGGCTGTTGCCGCTGGCATGGCTGGCGGTGCAGCTGCCTGATTTTGGATATATATGGCTGGCGGCCGCCGTGGCGCCGCTGGCCGTGGCGGCGGTGGTATTCAGGGCCGGCATTCGGCCTAACCTCATGGAAGACGAGCAGTATGAATAGGATCAGCGCCAGCTTCGAGTCTGCCATTCATCGGCTGTCCCGCCGCAAAAAGCAGCTCATTGCCGTAACGGTGGATTTCATCGCGCTGCCTGTGGCGTTGTGGACGGCGCTGGCGTTGCGACTGGGCGAGTGGAATCCCGACGCCATCAAGTTCTGGCCCGCCTTCGTGGTGAGCGCCCTGATCTGCATTCCTGTATTCACTGGCCTGGGCCTGTATCGTCACGTGGTGCGACACATGGGCAACCGGGCCATGCTGGCGGTGCTCAAAGGCGCGACCATTACCGCCATTGTGGTCACTGCGGTTGCCTACATGGTGCCGCTAACCGGTTTCCCGCGCTCGGTCCCGATCATATTCTGGCTGCTCACCCTGCTCTACGTGAGTGGCACCCGATTTACGCTTCGCGCCTACTACCAGTGGCTGCAGCGCCGGCTGCACTCCCGCGAGTCGGTGTTCATCTACGGGGCCCGATCCCGCGGGGCGGAGTTGGCGCGCCTGTTGCGCCAGCAGGGCGACTTCGAGCCGGTGGCTTTTTTCGACGATGAGAAGTCGCTGCAAAAGCGCATGATCGACGGCCTGTACGTCTACGCGCCGCGCCACCTGGAGAAGATGCTGCAGGAGACCAACGTGCACGAGGTGTTCATTGCCGTGAACTCCGACGCCGCAGAAGAACGCCGGCGCATCATCGAGTTCCTTGAGCCCTATGGCGTTCGCGTGCGCCTCATTCCAGACATCGTGGAGATCACCTCGGGCCGCCAGAGCGTGGCGAATATCCGCGACGTGCAGCTGGAAGACCTTTTGGGCAGGGATCAGGTGGATCCGCTGGAGCACCTGCTGCGCGGCTCCGTTTCCGGCCGCAACGTGATGGTCACCGGCGCTGGCGGCTCTATCGGCTCCGAGCTGTGTCGCCAGATCGCGCGCCAGGAACCCCGTCTGCTGATTCTGTTGGATCAGTCAGAGTTCGGCCTGTTTCAGGTGCAGCGCGACCTGAAAGCCATAGTGGGCAACGAAGAGCTGTCTACGCCCGTTGTACCGGTGCTGGGCTCGGTGACCAACGGCGCGCTCATGCAGCGCACCCTGGAGACCTATCAGGTCGACACCGTGTACCACGCGGCCGCGTACAAACACGTGGGGTTGGTGGAAGACAACGTCATCCAGGGCCTGAAGAACAACACCTTCGGCACCCTCTACGCGGCCCAGGCTGCCATCGATGCCGGTGTCGACGACTTCATTCTAATCTCCACCGACAAAGCCGTGCGCACCACCAGCGTGATGGGTGCCAGCAAGCGTCTGGCAGAGATGGTGCTGCAGGCGCTGCAGGAGCAGTCCGAGCAGACGCGCTTTTCCATGGTGCGCTTCGGCAACGTGCTGGGCTCGTCGGGTTCGGTGGTACCCCTGTTTCTGGAGCAGATTGACGAGGGTGGCCCGGTGACCGTGACCCATGCTGACGTCACACGCTACTTCATGACCATTCCCGAAGCGGCCCAGCTGGTGCTGCAGGCGGCCAGCATGGCGAAGGGGGGCGACGTGTTCCTGCTCGACATGGGCAAGCCGGTAAGGATCATGGAGCTGGCCGAGCGGATGATCCGGCTCAAGGGCTACGAGCTGCGCGATACCCACAATCCCAACGGCGACATCGAGATTCGCATCACTGGTCTCAAGCCCGGCGAGAAGCTGCACGAGGAGCTGCTGGTGGGTGAGGATGTGACCGGCACCGATCACCGCAAGATCATGCGTGCCGAAGAGGGCTTCGTGTCCTGGCCGGAGCTGCGTGGTGCGCTCATCACCTTGGAGCAGGCCTGCGACTCGTTCGACTACGAGGCCATTAAGCAGTTTATCGAGGGTCTGGTGGAAGGTGCCGACCTGGAGAGTCAGCTGGGTGGGCTGTCCGCCTCGTCAGACGCTGTGAACCAGCCGGCTCAGCAGGACGAAAGTTCCAGCTAGCTCGCTAGGAGCGCGACCGCACAATGCTTAGGGTCGCTCCCCACGACACCGTGCTGACAGCGTCTTGTTGGGGCGTGGGTGTTGCCTTCGACTTGCCAACTTCATGAGGTTATTCGAGCTACACGTGCAATCAACTCCCGGCTTAACGGGCCTCTTTTCCGATCGCGCTAGCCGCCAGCTGCGCCCCTGCCCGCGATGCGCCCGAACACAGCCCCGGAAGTGAGACCGGTACCCCCGGGATAGTTGAAATAGAACAGCCCGCCCACCAGCTCGCCGGCAGCGAACAAGCCCGGAATGGGCGTGCCGTCCTGAGCGATGACGCGGGCCTGGGCATCTACGTGCAGACCCCCGAAGGTAAACGTGATGCCGCAGGTGACGCCGTAGGCCTCGAAGGGCGGGGTGTCTAGCTTGTTGGCCCAGTTGGATTTGGGCAACGCCAGCCCACGTGTGCCACGACCGTCTTTGGCGGCCGGGTCGAAGGCAACGCTTGTGTCCACTGCTTTGTTGAACCCCGCTACCGTTTGCGCGAGTGCCGCGCCATTCATGCCGTCGATCTTTTCGGCCAGCGCCTCGATACTGTCGGCAGTGACCTTGGTGATTTCCCGAATGCGGTATTCGTCGCGCAGCAGGGGCGACACCTTAGCGTCGAACAGCTGCCAGGCCGTTTGAGACGGTTGCTTGAGAATCTCGGCGCCGTACTTGGCGTAGGTGTAGTTGCGGAAGTCGGCGCCTTCGTCCACGAAACGCGCTCCGTCCAGATTGACCAGAAGTCCCAGCGGATAGGAGTGTTTCTGAAAGCCGTCGCCCACCCCCAGTTCGCCGTACTCGGGCGCGTTCAGATCCCACGCCACAGCGTGGCAGCCTGAGAAGTGGCCGCGTGGGGCGGCGCCGATGTCCAAGGCCATCTGGATGCCGTCGCCGGTGTTGAAGCGGGTGCCACGCACCTTCGCCAGGTCCCACCCGGCGCCCAGGTAACGGGCGCGCCAGGTGGCGCTGGATTCGAACCCGCCGCAGGCCAGCACCACGGCGTCTGCCGGCAGCTCGTGCTCTTGGAGCCCGCTGCGTATGCGCACGCCGCTGATGCGGCCGCTCTCGGTCATCAGGCCCACGGCCCGGCTGTCGTAGCGGATCTCCACCCCGTGTTTCCGGGC